>Ga0315296_10000047_pt1 | contig 129587 bp, 109 predicted proteins | sample YL17G14_18_MG_FD_203921 | JGI IMG/M metagenome (GOLD analysis project Ga0315296, IMG submission 203921) | Sediment microbial communities from Yellowstone Lake, YNP, Wyoming, USA - YL17G14_18 | ecosystem: Environmental > Aquatic > Freshwater > Lake > Sediment | place: USA: Wyoming | collected...
ATCCCTACCAACAGCGCAAAAGCTCAAAAAAACCAAAAAAAGAAAGATTTGTAAGGTAGCAATCTCACAAGGGGTGAAAATGAGATGGGCAATCGGCCCGCTGCTTAGAAGGCTGAAAGCCTATTTAGAGCAGACCTATTCCCATGTGCCAAATATGTGACAAAAAAGACTGAAAATTGCTGAAATTATGGTACGGGTATTGAAAGGAAGATTAAAGGCAAGTCGCTGATATTATTGATATTTCCCTTAAAATCAAGGCCTTAGGTATCCAAAGGATCATCCTTTTGCGAACGCTGCGCTCTCCCAGGTGAGCTAACCGCCCCCCTACTAATACAAACGCAATAATTAAAGTGTCATCGTAAGGAGCGAAGCGATCTGGCGATCTCACCAAATTAATTTGAGGAGATTGCCACGCCCTCAAAGGCTCGTAATGACAATGTCACAGCACATATTGCGCTTGCACTAGCTTTGTACGGACGGAGTTAAATATTTACCATTTTTTTGGAGTTTTTTTCACTTTTGAGGAGCAGAAGTAAAATGAAGGAATAAATTTTAAATATAGGCTAAGAAAATCGAATTATTCCCGATCTACCCGAACTACTTCAGCCCGGCCAACCTCACCTTAGCATCCTCAACTTCCGAAATACCAGGGTCAGCGTCCTTCCAGAGGTCGAGGAATTTCTCGTATCGCTCTATGGCTTTCCATTATTAGTTCTTTTTTTATCAGAAGGTGTTATCTATTCACCGGCCCTAAGTAGCGGTCGAGCCAGGCCAGGGTTTCCTTGATCATTTCATTAGTTGGAGGGATATGGTCAGTTTCGTACAATTTCAGCTGCTTGTGCGCAGCCGGAGTCCCTAAAAGGTCAAACATAGACTTTGATGATTGAACTTCTGTGTCATATTTGCCGTTCAACATCAAGGTCGGCGTCTTCACTCGGGTCACATAATTGATTTGATTCGCTTCAGGACGTCCGAGTCCCGTAAAGCCACCTCCCAATAAAACGCTGGCTTTGAGACGTTCCTCCACAGCTGGGATGATCGCTCCGAGCAGCCCACCCCAACTCATTCCGTAATAGGCAAGCTTCTGACAATCAATATCCTGACGGGTCTCCAGATAGTCGATGCATCTTTTAAAATCTTTTACCAATTGGATCAGGTACTCGGTAAACAAATGAGAATCGTCTCCTGGATGGATGGGAGCCAAAGCCGCATCTCCTCGTTCGAATGTCCCTTTATAGACAGGATAGAGGACTGCCCGACCGTTTTTCACGATAAAAGAAAGAAAAATGGGAAATTCATAATAGCTTTCAAGGTCTTTGCTCGATCTTTGATATACAGAAGCAGAGCCGGGAAAATAGATGACCGTTTGATAAGGGAGCGCTGTATTCTTAGGAAGAAAAAGATAGGCGATGATCCGCTCACCGCCATAGGCGGCATCAAAGGTGATCTTCTCCTGGATCCAGCCTCCGGGGCTTTCTTGCCTCGATTCCACGCGGGCCTTCAAATCAGTCTTATCATAAGAAAATTGCTCCTTGTAAACCTGAAAAATGGAATCCGGAACCGGCGTTTCTTTGTAAAAATCCTTCGGTTCATTTAGCTTCGCCATTTGAAATACTGATCCGGGTATTTTCTCAGGATCAGTATAGAGAGCGCATCGGAACCCGTTTTTGGCAGAACGATCCATTGGAGGAGCTTGACTCAAATTGCCGAACATATAGGTATTATCGTCCCAGGCGCCGCCCCTGATGATTCTTCCTTCTTGGGTTTCATTCCAGCACCATTCTCTCACGTTCCCTGCCATGTCAAAGGCTCCGTAGGATGTTATCCCGGGAAGACTCCCCACTGGAACCGGGCCTTTGCCCTTGAAATTGCTGAAGGGAGCAAAGACTGCGAAACCTCCGAGTTGTGGCCATTGAATCAATGGAGTATATTCGCCCCTTGCTAGACCCCAGTGATATCCTGTTGGCAGGCTCTTCCCTGCAAATTCTGCGTATGCTGCTGCCTCGTACCAGCTGATTCCTGAAACCGGATAATCACCCTGTCCCTCGGGAAAATCTCCGGCCTGCCAGGTCCACGGACCAGGTTGACCCGTTTGGTCAACGAATTCCTTGACCGCTTCTTCCCAGGTCAGTTCTCTTCCGTCTTTAATAAATTTCTGCTTCCAATATTTCTTATTCCTGTATCCGCCGCTCTGGAGAAATTCCTTGTATTGTTTATTCGTGACTTCATGCTGGTCTATAAAGAAATCCGCCAGCTTCCCGATGGCCGTTTCCGCTCCTTGGACCCGCACCATGCCCAGCGGAATGCTTCCCTTCTTGTCCAGCGCCCTCACGAGATCGTAGGGAATGATGACATCATGTTTCCCGATATCTATATCCCAGGTTGAAGATGCCGCCAGGATTGGCTCATAGCCTTCCTTTTCCATTTTCCATCTGAAGATTCCGATAGGTAATCTGACCTTTTCGATCGGCGAAACACCCAGGTATGTCCATTCACTCTCCGGAGCCTTGTATTCTTTCCAATAGATTTTGGCGCCAGGGGGCTCTGTTTTGATGTTGATGTTCAAGGAACATTTTAAAAAGAGCTCGGTAAGCTTGGGATCATGCGGAATATATTCTTCTGCTTTTTCTGCAAGTCTGTAGGCAGCGGTGAGATCACGCCAAACATCGTTTTCTCCGACAAGCCGCTCGACCTCAGGGACAGCGACTTCCCTGGCCCAACGGACCTTGGCCAGGTGCTTAGAGAACCGGATTCCGAGAAAGGCCAGGACGAAAAGAATGACGACCGCCGGAATGGCGACCCTGGGTTTGCGGAGACGGCGCCCAAGAGTTTTCAAATTCAACACCCCGGATTCTGCGAGCTGAAGACTGGCCTGATAGGCCCTCACGTCCTTTAGCATTTCTTCTGCAGAGCCATAGCGGGCCTCGCGATTTTTCTTGAGAGCGCGAGCAATGACTTGCTGCAATTCCACCGGAACCGGCGGCTTGCGGAATTTGAGAGGCTTCGGTTCCTCATGGATGATCGAATAGATAATGGAGACGTCCCTGTCCCCTTTGAATGGCAGCTCGCCAGTCAGCACTTCGTAGAGCACAACGCCCAGCGACCAGATATCCGTCCGCTGATCCACCTCGTCGCCCCGCGCCTGCTCGGGAGACATGTAGGCCACGGTGCCCAGCGTTGTCTGGCTCTTGGTCAGCGAACTCCCGGCCCGCAATTTGGCCAGCCCGAAGTCCATGACCTTGGCCTGGCCTTTTTCCGTCACCATGACATTCGCGCTCTTGATGTCGCGGTGGATGATCCCCTTTTTGTGCGCCTCGCCGAGGCCTGCGGCGATTTGGCCGGTGATTTCCAGGGCATCCTCGGCCGCGAGCGGCCCCCGCTTGATTTTGTCCCGGAGAGTTTCCCCTTCCACATACTCCATGGCGATATACGACTGCCCCCCGGCTTCTTCAACTTCGTGGATGACACAGATATTCGGGTGGGAAAGGGCCGCTGCCGCCTGAGCTTCGATGATAAAACGTTCTTTGAGTTCGGCGGAATTCATCAGGTGAGGCGGGAGGAATTTCAGGGCCACCGTGCGCTTGAGCTTGATGTCCTCGGCTTTATAGACGATCCCCATTCCGCCCCGGCCGATCTCGTCAAGGATCCGGTATTTCCCGGCGAGGATGCTCTCCTTCGATAAAATGTGTGCGGGAGTTTCGAGCGTTTTCGTCAAAGAGCCGGATGGTTGCCCTTCCTGCGCGAGCAGCGCCGCACAGTTGCCACAAAACCGGGAGCTATCAGGATTATCAGAGTGACATTTGGGGCATTTCATGAGGCGTTGTCTCCTTTTTATGCGTGTCTTTACTGAAATGGTCAGAGAGTAATTGATAATCAGAACTTAGGCGTCAATCCCGCTTGCTTACACAACTCATTTGCGGTAATCCTATCCAAAACACGGTGTCTCTTGACAGGAATTGTCTTTATATTATTTGTGTAGATGGAATGATTTTTCCCTTCTCGCAATAGATAAAAGCCATTCTATTCGATGTATTTAATAAGATCTCGCCGCTTGACAGACATCCTAAATTTCGACAGGAATCTGTTCTATCAGCGCTCTTCCCTGCGGAATTTCTTTTTTTTGCTCTCGATACGCAAGTATCATCTCTCGGAGAGCATCCTGGAGCATTTCCCTGCATTCTTCCAAGGTTTTCCCTTCTGTTACGACTTCTGGCCATTCAATCAACTGCCCCATATATCCGGATTTTATTTTTGTGTATTTGCCGGTATATGTAGAAAACATTTTCGGACCTCCCATCGGACAATTCATGAAAAAATTATAGCATTTTATTTATTAATATTCATATAAAATTTATTTTATTTGGTTCAGATGGATTAATGAGCCTGCATCGCCGCGAGCCTTTGCTTGGCATCCTCAACTTCAGGAATACCAGGGTCAGCGTCTTTCCAGAGGTCGAGGAATTTCTCGTACTGAATTCTGGCTTTTTCCTTCAGGCCTTTCTGCTCATATAATTTTGCTAATCTGTAATGATACTTGGGATGGATGAGAAACCGTGTCGGGTTTTTTGGGTCAAAAGTAATCAGTCGCTCGTATTCGGCGATGGCTTTATCCAAATCTCCCTTTTTTTGAAAAGCCCGGGCTGATACATCCTTTAGGAACGGTGTGTTATACCTTATCATCTCTTCAGTGAATTGAAGACCAGTCTATCGCTTTCCGGGTTGTCTTAGGGCTTTCCAGGATAATTTTCTGCTCGGACGCCTCGGCTTAAGGTGTTTTCCTTTGCCTTGGCATCGGTCACCGGCGAGCGCTATCATTTTTATGTAGTCGACAGCATGGTTTTGGGGCTTAAAGGGGAGCAAGAGCGTGCGGCCGCAAAAAGCAAATTCTTATAACCTTCTAGCCTACAACTGTTGAGGAAGAATTTTTCAACAGTCATATGGAAACGTCAATGCTAAGCTCGGAAGATAAAGAATGTATTCCCTCCTTGACGCCAAAAGGCCAAAAAAAGAACAAAAAAATCTCTATCCACAAATTTGGGAATTATTGAAATGAAAAGGTTTTTATTATAAATATATATTATTTTACAAACCAGAATTATAAATGAAAGTTTCGGAAGATAAGCTCAGAAAAGAAGTTTCAGTTATTCTCCCTACCTACAATGAAAGAGAAAATATAGGCTGCTTAATTCAGGAAATATTCAAAAACATACCCAGAGAGACAGAAATCATAGTTGTTGACGACGACTCTCCGGATGGAACTTGGAGAGTAGTCGAAGAAATGGCAAGAATGCAAAAAGATATTCTTCTTGTGAGAAGGGCTGGGAACAAAGGCTTAGCTTCAGCCCTCAATGAAGGGATTGCGCTCTCCAGAGGAGAAATTGTTATTTGGTTAGATTGTGATTTTTCCATGCCTCCTTCAAAGATTAGAGAGCTGCTAGAAGATATAGATCGGGGGTATGATGTGGTTGTTGGTTCCCGCTATATCGAGGGAGGCGGCGTTGAGATTATCACTGGAAGCAGAGATAGCTTATTTGCTCATGTCCTCAGTTCCCTCTTGAATCGGTTCATCCAGAGAGTGCTCGGCTTTTCTTTCAAAGATTACACCAGCGGCTTCATTGCCATAAAGAGAAAAGTCCTAGAGGGGATTCGCCTGAGAGGAGATTATGGAGAGTATTTTGTTGATTTGATTTACAGGATGATCAAGAAGCGATACAGAGTCAAAGAGATACCATACGTGAGCAAAGCAAGAAGAAAAGGGATCTCCAAGACAGGAACCAATCTTTTTCATTATCTGGCAAGGGGATCAAGATATATCTTCTTTACAATCAAGCTGAAATTCACGAAAATAGAAAAAGACTGATAAGATATGGATCATATCGAAAAAATCAAGAAGGGAAATCAGATTTATGCTATTGTCCTGAGAAAAGAGTTTTCCGAGGGGGGGGTCAATTTTTTCACTCCTGGCGAATTCTCCCAGCAAGTTGGAATTCTCATCCACAAAAAGGGCAAAACCGTCAAGAGGCACAGCCATAAACTGGTGAGAAGGGAAATTCTCAGAACAAAGGAAGTCTTGGTTGTTCTCGAAGGGAAGATGAGAGTTGATGTCTATAACAACAGAGCTCAAAAACTGAAGACCGTTATCCTGAATTCAGGAGATGCGATAATATTGGCAAGGGGAGGACACGGGGTAAAGATTTTAGAGGATTCCAAAATAATTGAAGTCAAGCAGGGCCCCTACGCAGGTTATAATGACAAGAAGTTTTTCTGAAGAAAATGATTCCTGTTAACCAGCCCTTGATGGCCAAAAATGCTCTCTCCTATGTCAGCGACTGCATCACCAAGGGTTGGATCTCCTCGGCAGGTGAGTATGTGCAGAGATTCGAAAAGGAATTTTCTCAGTACTTAAAAGTAAAACATGCCATAACCACTTCCAGTGGAACCACTGCTCTGCACTTAGCTCTAGCAAGCCTCGGTCTTGGCCCAGGAGACGAAGTCCTTATTCCAGCCTTAACCATGATCGCTGTCCCATATGCCGTGCTCTATACAGGAGCGAAGCCGGTTCTGGTAGATGTTGATCCTGATATTTACAACATTGACCCAGCCAGAATGCGGGAATTTATCAAAAAGCGATGCAAGTTCAGCCGGACAAAGAAAGTTCTCATCGATAAAAATAATGATCATGCAGTCAAGGCGATTCTCCCTGTTCATCTGTACGGCCATCCCTGTCAGATGGATGAGATCATGGCCATTGCCAAGGAATTCAATTTGTTCGTTATCGAGGATGCTGCCGAGGCATTGGGTGCTTTATTTTATCCAGAAGGCGTCAAGAAAAATCCCATTGCTGTCGGGATCATCGGCCATGCTGGCTGTTTTAGTTTTTACGCCAACAAAATTATCACCACTGGCGAGGGCGGAATGGTCGTGACCGCGAGCGATGATATTGCTGAGAAAGCACGAAGCCTCAAAGATCTGGCCCATTCTCCACAGAAAAGGTTCTTTCACACAGAGCTCGGGTTTAATTACAGGATGACAAACCTCCAGGCAGCCCTGGGATTAGCCCAGCTTGAAGAGATCGAAAAATTTATCGAAATAAAGCAGAATATAGCTTCAAGCTACAGGAGTCTTTTGTCGGGCGTCCGCGGATTAACTTTACCCCAGGAAAAAGAATGGGCAAAAAGTGTCTGCTGGATGTACACTGTGCTCGTTGGAAAAGATTTCGGCATTCCGAGAGACAGGCTTATGGGAAAACTCAAAGAGAGGGGGATAGATACGAGGACATTTTTTATCCCTGTTCACCTCCAGCCCCTGTTCAAAAAAAACAGGGAATACAAGTCTCTTTCCTTTCCTGTGGCTGAAGAATTATCCCAGAAGGGATTTTACTTGCCTTCTGGTTTGGCTCTGACAGATGATCAAATCCAGGAAGTGACAGAAGCAATCAAGGTGATCCAAGAAAGCTTGGATTGAAAAAGAGGATGGAGAAAGAGGAGTACCAGAAACACTATGAACTAGAAGAAGATTTTTGGTGGTTTGCCGGGAGACGGAAGATCATTCTCGATGTTCTTGATTCTTTGCCTTCGAGCCGGGGGAACTCAAACATTCTGGATGCAGGCTGTGGCACAGGGTTTAATCTAAAAAGTTTTCAAAAATACGGAAATCCCAGTGGCTGTGATTTTTCAAAGGAAGCCATTGCTTTCTGTCAGAAAAGAGGCTTGGAGAAAATCATCCAGGCGGATGTCCAGAAAATGCCCTTTAAGGATTCAAGCTTTGACCTTGTCACTCTTTTAGATGTTCTTGACCATCAAAGCATCGAGTGCGACCTGAGTGTTCTTCTTGAAATCAAGGGCCTTTTGAAAAAGGGAGGATGTCTTCTCATCGCAAGCCCCGCTTTTAACTTCCTGTATGGCAGACACGACCTTGCCTATCACACGCGAGAAAGGTATACAAGGAAATCCTTAAGGGAGAAATTGGAGAATACCAATTTTTCTGTACTCAAGATGTCCTATTTTAATTTTTTTCTTTTTGTTCCACTGACGTTTGTCAGGGGCCTGAGAAAATTCTGGCAAAGCACAAATCAGGCTGAATCTGATCTCAGGCCTGTTGACAGGAGAATAAATACGCTTCTGTTCGGGATATTAAAGCTGGAATCATTCCTCATCAAGCATATCAATCTTCCATTGGGCAGCTCAATTCTCTGTCTGGCGAAGAAAAAATAACATGAAATTTCTGTAAAAGGTCGGAATTGCGAAAAGATTTCTCTGCTATTTGTCTTTTCGGTGTGCTCTCGCTCGCAATGACTTTTCCTCTTCTGTTGAATATGACCGACCATGTCGCCTCGGATCTGGGAGATCCGCTTTACAATGTTTGGGTGCTCGCCTGGGATTTTCGTGGGCTGAGGACAGGCTTCCAGAACTTCTGGGATGCCAATATCTTTTATCCCCATCGCGGAACACTTCTTTATGCGGATAATATGCTGGCCCTTGGTGTTCTAGGGTCTCCGATCGCAGCTCTTAGTCGCAATTTTATCTTCACTTACAATGTTCTCTTCATCCTTTCTTTTTTCTTCTGTGGAGTGGGGATGTACTGTCTTGTCCTCCATCTCACTCGATCCAGGGCTTCAGCTCTAATATCAGGCCTAATCTTTGCTTTCTTTCCATACAGATTTGCTCACATAAGCCACCTTGAATTATTATCTTCTGGTTTGATTCCTTTTTGTTTCTTATTCCTTCATAAATTTTTTGAGAATCCATCTTACAAAAATCTGGTAGGCATCGGAACATCTTATGTCCTCCAGGCTCTGAGTTGTGCCCATTATGGAGTTTATCTTGCCCTTTTTGGAGGCATTTTTATTCCCTTTTTTGCTTATAAAAAATGTCTTTACCAGAGGAGAAATTTTTGGCTAAAGATGGGAATTTTGTTTGTGGCCTGTCTTCTTGTCCTCGTTCCTCTCTTTTATCCCTACCTCAAAGTTCACAGAGAGATGGCCTTCAAAAGGTCATTGGCGAATGTTATGCATTATTCCCCGCAACTGCAGCATTTCCTCGCTGTCCCGCCTTCGAATTTGACCTGGGGATGGCTGACAGGTCGTCTTGGAGATGAAGAGAGACAGCTCTTTCCTGGAATTATTCCTCTTTTTCTGACACTCTATTGGTTAATCAAAGGACGAAAAATTCCCAGAGATGAACTGAAGAAGAATCGGAAGAAGATATTTTTCTGGTGGGATCTTTTGATCCTTTTATTTCTGGGATTTATCTTCATTCTAGGCATTACCGGAGGATTCAGCCTTTGGTTAGGAGGTCTGAGGATCTCTATCCACAGGTTAAGAAATCCAATTATTATTCTGGCGGTTATGATTCTTTTAAGAATAATTTTTGATAAAAGAGTAAAAGATTATTTGAAAAAATTCTTGCAATCTCTGAGCCACGCCCAAGAATTTTATCTTGTTGCTCTCCTTTTTGCCTGGATTCTCTCTTTCGGTCCTGTGATTAAATGTTTGGGCCGGGAAATTTTCGATGGCCCCTATCTCCTTCTTTATAAATGGATGCCAGGGTTCGGTGAACTAAGAGTCCCCGGCAGACTCGTGGTGATCATGATGTTAGGACTTTCAGTCTTGAGTGGCTGGGGAGTGAAACAGTTGGTTGATAAGCCACGAAAAAAGTCTATCAAGATTATTGTCGCCTCAATTTTCGGCGGATTGATTTTGATTGAATATGCCTCCATTCCCATGCGTCTAGCTCCCATCAAAGTTGGAAAGGATATCCCTCCCATTTACTTTTCTGTAAGAAAACTTCCCGATACCTCAGCTTTGATTGAGCTTCCCATGCCGAAATCTAGAAGAGAAAATTTCAGAGAGGCTATTTATGTCTATTATTCTATTTATCATCGGAAACGCCTTGTCAATGGCTACAGTGGATATTCCCCTCCTGGTTACTCCAACCTGATGATGACTATGGAGTTTTTTCCCTATGAACGGGCCTTTGAAGTTTTAAAGAATTTAAAGGTTGAATATGTTTTGCTCCATACCCAAGGATTTCGCGGTGAAAAGGGGAAAAAGATGATTGAACTTCTTCAAAATTTCAAGGATAAGGTGGAGTTGGTTGAGGAAATCGAGGGCGATTATCTTTACCGTTTGAATTAAGATTATGGAGACACATTACTTATGTTGCAATGAAATATTGTGTCCCCCGAAGGATCCGACAGTTCATGAATAATGAGTCGCCAGTCAACTTCCCATGACATGAAAAAAAGAGGATGGTTCTGTGATTAAAGATATCAATGTAGAGGCTCAACTTCCCGTAAGCGCCAAATTTGAAGATTTTTTCAAATCTCATATCCAGTGAGGTCTCTGGCGGATTTCTCCTTGTTCCGTTAGGCTCAGCGGCAATACCGCTGGCATAGCTTGTCAGGGCGCCAAAACCCGGTGGGAAATAAATTCGGTCAAAGGTTCTTGCCTAGGGAGAACCGCTGCGATAGTTGAAGTGAGCGCTGATGACAATATCCCAGGGGAGGATATAGGTGCCTAAAATCTTGACGTTCAGCGGGCGATCATACCGGATGCGGCCGTAGGCATTGATCAATGAGATGGGGTTGTCGAAAAGAGTTGTTTCTCCTTCTGCTCCACCGTAATCGTGATCAGCGTTGCCTTTAAAAGCGATGTAGAGGATCGAGCCCTTCAACTGTCACCTGTTGGATGTTCTTTTGTCAAATGATAGAATGCCGGCGATGTATTCTCTTTTCCAGCCGGGTGGGTTTGACCCTAGGAAGTATGGAGTGGGGACGTAATCAGCCAGGCCATAGACAGTTGATGTACTTTTAAAAACAAATTTAACTTAATTTCTTTGAGGGAGAGTAATCTAATAAGTTCTTAGCTATTTCTTCAGCCCAGCAAGCCTAATCTTAGCATCCTCGACCTCGGCAATACCAGGGTCAGCGTCTTTCCAGAGGTCGAGGAATTTCTCGTACTGAATTCTGGCTTTTTCCTTCAAGCCTTTCTGCTCATATAATTTTGCTAATCTGTAATGATACTTGGGATGGATGAGAAACAGGGCCTGGCTTTTCGGGTCAAAAGTAATCAGCCGCTCGTATTCGGCGATAGCTTTGTCTAAATCTCCCTTTTTTTGATAAGCCCGGGCTAATACATCCTTTAGGAACGGCGTGTTATACCTTATCATCTCTTCAGTGAATTGAAGACCAGATACTCTTATAGGTGATGCTTTTTCGAAAACGGCAATAGCCTTTTCAGACGAGCCTTCTGCAAGCAATAGCTCAGCATAAAGCAGATTATAATAGAATGTTGCCCATTCTTTTTGACTTGGCAGGGTTATCTCATGGAAAAAAGATTTCATCTCAGCCAATCTGGCCTTCGCTGAATCTATTCTCCTCTCTTCCAAGTCTATTAAACCGAGAATCCAACTGTGGCAAGCTTTATAATAGAGTTTAGATTGTGGATTATTTTTTATAAACACATCAAGCCATCTTTCATTGTATTTCCGACTGAGCTCAAGTTCTCCCCTGTCATAATAAATCCACACTTTAATAAAGCTTACAAAAGCTTTTCCAAAATCATCCCCTACGGCTTCTGCCAATTCTTCTGCCCTCTGAAGATCATTAAGGGAATTTTCAAATCTTCCAAGCCAGTAGTGATAGAATCCTTTCCACAGATACCCAGCCCGTTTAACACCCGTGGATGGTGCAATGTCAATGTATTTATCAATCCATTTTAGTGCTTCAGAGTATTCTTCCTTGAAAGCATAGACATATTGGATGTTATGCACTGAACTATAAAAATCAGGTTTAACCTCTAATGCTTCTTTGTATTTCGCTATTGCCTCATCAAGCTTTCCCATCCAAAAATATGCTTCAGCTATTGAATCGAATGGGTTGGCATCTCCGGGAAAGAGAGATGCATACTTCTTAAAATATTCGATTGCCTTTTCATAATTGCCGATATCAATGTATGAATAGGCAATCATATTAAGGACCTCTCCTCCTTTAGGATCAAGTTCCAGTGCTTTATTATATTCTTCTATCGCTTTATCCGGGTCCCTACTGCGGTAATATATACCCAAAATATAATGAGCTAGTTTCTCTTTTGGATATCTCTTTGCTATCTCGTGGAGGATAGCAGAAAACTTTTCTGGATTTCTTTCGATATTGCGGGCATAAAATGCTTCGATATAAAGTCTTTCTCTATCCGTTACTCTCTCTGAAAAACTCTTGGCTTTCTCTATAGCCTCATTTTCAGCCTTTGTGTTCCCTAGAGAACTATATGCCATCGCAAGGTAAATGTATGCCGTAGCAAAAGTCGGATCGAGTTCTACGGCTTTTTCAAGAAATTGCCGGGCACTATCATCATAAAGCTTATTATAATCCTCTCTTCCCCTCAAAAAATAATTGTAGGCCTCCAATGAATTAGTCGTAATATCTTCAACCTTTATTTGAGCGGCTTCTATCTTTTTTTCAGGAATGCCTATTCCTTGAGAAACTTCCCTGCTCAGCGTATCAATTTGACTTTCAAGAATGCTCTCCGCACCTTTTCCTTTTGAGCTTGCACTCTTGAGAAGACGCTTCGTCTCCACATCCAAAACTTTTACATCCGTAGCGAACACATCCCCAGCCTTGATGAAACTACCCAGGACAATGGCTTTTATGCCTTCCCTGCGGCACAGGTCAAAACCCAAATCCCTGTCAATAATCTCTGCGTCCTCCTTTCCCATCTGCTTGAGGAGGTCACGCATTCGCTCCCATGTGGCCACATAAAGTAAGCCTGTCTGCTCAAGGCTAGTTATCAAAAGATTTGGAATAGCCTTCTGCAGATAGTCATAGGCTTTATCTCCTGTCTGATTTTCAAAGCTGATCACTGCTATCGAGTTCTCTATCTTTGGAGCAAGGACTGCTTCTTTTTGAGGAATAAGCTTCCAGATAACTAAGGCTATGATTGCAGCGGCGATCGCAACTAGAGCAGGGATAAATAGCTTTTTCAAGCCAAAAGTTATTGTTATCTCTTTTGAGGTGAGAGGCTTTCTCTTGGGAACAACTCTTTCTGTCGTTGGGATGCCTTTCTCTATCTTTTCTAATTCAGAAAGCACTTCTCCCGCACTTTGATATCTCTTCTCCTTATTCTTCTCCAGACAGCAAAGGATCACCTGGCTTAGGTCTTCTGGAATCTGAGTATTGAGCGTCTTGGGGTCCTTAGGTATCTCGGTCTTGTGTTTCATTCCAATGGTAAAAGGCGTGTCTCCTTCAAATGGCACGCGACCTGTCACCATCTCATAGAGGATTACTCCCAGAGAATAAATATCTGAACGCTGGTCAACTTCTTTCCCCTCCACTTGCTCGGGACTCATGTACTCTGGTGTCCCAATCATAACTCCAGCTCCTGTTATCCCTTTGGCCTTAATAGAGCGAGCTATGCCAAAATCCATAATCCGGGCATTTCCTTCCTCATCAACCATGATGTTCTGCGGCTTCAAATCGCGATGCACGACACCCAATTGGTGAGCCTCTGCCAGGCCTTCACTCACCTGCTTGGCGATCGATATCGCTTGCCCTGCACTCAATTGCCCCATCTTCCTGATCAACCGCTTCAGATCCTCTCCATGGACATATTCCATCGTGATGTAATAGGTACCCTCTTCTTTGGCAAGATCAAACATCTGGCAGACATTTTTGTGCCTAATCTTTCTGGCAAACTTCAGTTCATTCCTAAAGCGTTCAATCGTCTCTTTATCAACAGCAATCTCAGGTTTCAAGAGCTTCAATGCGACCTTTTCCTTTATTTCTGTATCGTAGACCTTGTAGATTCTCCCCATCCCCCCTTTGCCGAGCTCTTCGATGACCTCGTATCTTCTGGCAAATATACTTCCTGTGGTTAATTCTTTGATGGGCGTCTGGAGAGTCTCTGTAGGAAAAGCAGGAATTTTCTCCGAGGGATAAAGTGAGGTGGCACAATTACTGCAAAATTTTGCAGTGTCAGAATTTTCAAAATGACATTTAGGGCCCTTCATATGCCTTTAGCCCTTTTAAGTTTGATGGCTAATAAATAGCAACAAATGAGATAAGTGTCAACCAGATTAAATGCTTTGAATTAGTATTGCGTATTCGAGAGGGGATTATCTCACCCTGAAACTCTCATTGGGGGATACGGGTAGGAGTTTCCCTTTTGCGTGAAGTGGTAGAGCGAGTATCTTTTTCATGCTAAATATTTTCTGGGTTGCGCCCGATTTGGGGCTCGGGAAAGAGGGAAGGGAGCATACCCTCCCTCTTTCCTGGCTTAAATAAGTCTTCTTTCTTTCCTTAGTAACTCCACCTTAATCCGAACCGTATCGAACGAACTCCGCCTATACTGTTGATGCGTCCATAGTTTGTGTCCAGCGTGTATCTGGGCGGTTTTTCATAGAAATAGAGTCTGCCGTATGGATTTCGTGATACAGAGAGATTGGTGCTTCCTCCAAGATTAAAGATATCAAGATAGAGGCTCAACTTCCCTAATTTTTCGGTATTAAAGCTTTTTTCAAATCTCATATCCATTGAGACCTCTGGCGGGTTTCTCCTTGTTCCGTTAGGTTCGGCGTAAATACCGCTGGCATAGGCTGTCTGGGCGCCAAAATCTGATGGGAAGTAGATTCGGTCAAATGTTCTATTCCAGGGAGAACCGCTGCGATAGTTGAAGTAACCGGTAACAGCAATATCAAAGGGGAGGATATAGGTGCCTAAAATCTTGATATTCAGCGGGCGATCATACCGGATGCGGCCATAAGCATTGATCAATGAGTTGGGACTGTCGAAAAGAGTTGTCTCTCCCTCTGCTCCACCGTAATCGTGATCAGCATTGCCTTTAAAAGCGCTGTAGAGGATCGAGCCACTCAACTGCCACTTGTTTGACATTCTTTTTTCAAAAGTAAGAACGCCGGCAATGTATTTTCTTTCGCAACCGGCCGGGTTTGACCCTAGAAAGTATGGAGTGGGGGCGTAATCAGCCAGGCCGTAGACAGTGAGCTCTTTGTCATCACTTGTTCCAAATTTTCCATCCCAGCCGGGATCTGTAACAGTGTAGGGCTTCCAGATGGGGCGACCCTTGTCATCCAATTTAGTGGCATCATAGCCATTGGCTGCATCCACGTCCTCGGTGATATCCTTGTTCTGTTTATAGATGAACTGGAAGCCGAGTCGGAAATCCTTTATGACTTCATGTTCAATTCCTGCAATTAGTTCGTTCATATAAGGGCATTTGATGTCATCAGCGTAGTACTTAACGTTGGGATCCTGGACTGTATAAGAAGTGAGTCTGTAGAGATCGCCGTTTAGGTCTTTATATTTAGAGTCCACAGGCCCTGATTTTGGAAGGTCCATGTATCCGTTTTTATTCACATCAGTCCAGTACCAGTTCATGCTGCCGGCTGCGAGAAGCTGGGGAGCATTGTATTTACCTGACCAGATTTGCTCGTAGTAGCGGGCAAGGGAGAGCTTGAGGGCTGTTTTTCCGTTACCGAAGAGATCAAAGACAAATCCAATCCGTGGCGAGAAGGTAGAAAATTGGACGACTTTCCTATAAGGAAAAGTAAACTCATCAAACGGAGAAACTTGATTGTACTCAACCATTGGGTCGTTGTGATATTGGTCATTAAGAGCCTTGATCAGGATATTGGGATCGATTTTTGCAAGAGCAGGATTTAAGAACTCAGGCCCGACCTTGTAATTGAGAAGTTGGGGCCGGTGTTCCTCGGGTTCGTAGGCATAGGAATGGTCAAAGCGAAGGCCGAGGTTAATGGCCAGTCTTCCTGCTACCATTGAGTCCTGAGCAAAAGCAGAGTAACGTTTGGTGTTGTCTTCACCCTTCATTACTCCAAGACTCGCATAGGGATAGAGGTAAAGCCGGCCTTCCCTAGTTGAACTGGAGTAATAATATTTGTCTTGTTTATTGAAATTGGCCCACCAGGTGTAGTAAGGATTGTCGCCCGGCTCATAGCCGCGGCACCTGTCTCGAATATAATATGTGTTCTCCCATTCTGCGCCGGCTTTGAATTCATGGCTGGCTCCGAGAAAATTGTCCTGGAATCTGGTTATGGATGCAGTAGCTCCCATTCTTTTGCGGTAGTAATCATCCGTATAACTTGTATTCCCCCAATAGATATCGACTGCTCTGTCATAAGATGTGTAGTTGTTGGCCGTTTCTCGCCTCATCATATTCGGGAAGTGCCGGTTGACATAATTTCCAATGATTTCCACAAATGTATTTTGATTCAGAACCCAGTTCAGATGATGAGAGGTGGTATAGACTTTTTCATGATCCACAACAGCCGTGTAGCCCCAGGCAGTGGTATTACCCGTTCTCAGAGTATAGATGGGCTGGTTAACCATGTTGAAATGAAGCATGCCCATGTACTTGAGATTCTTGGTGACCTGGAAGGTCAGTTTGGCAAAAGCCAGCCAGTCTTCTTGACTGGTATCATAGTGCTCAATCTCTTTCGGGTCAAACGCACTGGGTTTAGTGTTGTAGATCTGTTGGATGCGGATATTAGCTGTATTAGGATCAACTTGCTTCCAGGATATGTAGCGACCGTTGAGGAAGAACCAGAGTCTGTCTTGGATAATGGGTCCGCCAAAGCTCATCGAACCATCTAAATAATTTGAATATTTTTGGGGCGCAACGACGTTTAGAGCTCTCATCTGTTCTTCGGTCCACAGGTCTTGAGAAAGAGAGGGAAGAAATTTAAGGGATCTCAGGCCTCCTGTTCCCGTATAGTAGCCGCTGGCCATACCAGAAAATTTATTTCCGCCGCTCTTAGAAACAATATTAATAACAGCCGTATCAGACAGTCCCACTTCAGCCGGAAGTGCTCCTAAAGTGATTTCGACTTCTTCGTAAACATCGACATTCACATTAGCTGCTATGTACAGTGTGGTGGGGTCATTCAGGATGGCCCCGTCTATCTGGTAAAGTGTGCTCCTGAGACCTCCTCCTAAAACAGAAGCCATGCGTGTATACTCTCTTCCGCTTTCAGCTTCTACGGTCCCGGGCAGGGAAAGCTCGATTCCATAGAGATCCCGGTGTGGCAAGCTCTGCAAGAAGGCTGAGCCATAATGGACACTCAACTTGGACGATTGAATATCCACCACAGGCGATCCAGCAACTACTGTGATTTCTTCTTCTATGGCAGCCGGCTCAAGGATAATGTCCACCTCAGTTATTTTTCCGACGCTTACGCGCAGATCTTTTCTAACGTACGTCTTAAATCCAGGCAGTTCTACTTTTATCTCATACTCTCCTGGACTGAGAGAGACGAAGCGAAATTTCCCCACATCGCTGGTCAAATAGCTCATGGACCCCATCATTGCAGGGCCTGAGAGAGCGATAGTGACTCCTGGAAGCGGGTTGTTTTCATTATCTGAAACTGTACCAGAGATGGATCCAGTCTGTCTTCCTTGGGCAAAAGAAGAAGAAGCAAGCCCGAAAGCGAGGAGCAGAGTCAAAGATAGCTTTAAGATTTTTTTACTCATATTTCCTCCATTATTCCGTAAGCACCAAGCCCTTGGAGTGTTCTACTCAATTAACACTCCACATAAGACGCCTTTATTTTTAGACACTCTGTGATTCTCACCTCCCTTGTCTTTATTTGGCAGTTATCCCTAAAAAATGAATATTTCAAGAAAGCAGGTAAGGGTTAATTCAAAATTCCCCACTGCAACAAGCATTCTCTCTCTTATAGATTAACACAGACTACATTTCTTAACTTTTTGTAAATCAACTTTTGGAGGAACAAACCTTTCTGCTTCCCTCGTCCCAATGAATTTATTATTTGAAACAATTGTCTCATTCACTATATAAAAAAAGGAATTTGAAAGTCAAGCAAATTTTGGCTCAAATGAGATTGCTTATCAGGTTGGCTTAGATTTTGCTTTAAGTCTTTCCTGGTAAATTCTGCAGCTACATTTTACAGTCCAGTTCAATATCGGCCTTGTCTCAATACACACAACAAAGATACACTATGACCATCTCGTATTGAGCTCCATTTTGATCGCCTTTTGCCCGAGAAGATGAGGGCGGCATATTTTCTTCAGCCATAACAAAGGGATTTTTATGAATGTTCTTTTCTTACGTGTTCTATAGCTTCAATTGTCTTCAAAGTTCTATTTTTCAGTTCATCACCTAGCTGCGCAACCATTGAATACAGCAATACCAATACAGACATAATGGAATTTGAAATTGTTTTGCTTTCTACAAAAGCCTGTATAAACACATCGCTATACTGGACAATATCACTTGTAGCCTTATCGGTTATAGAAATAACTTTTATTGTCTTCTCTTTTGCATAGCGGGCTGCTTCAATTGTTTCTTTTGAATATGGCGGGAAGGAGAAAGCAAAAATCACATCATTTTTCGAAATATTAATTATCTGTTCAGTGAATTTTAAGGCTCCATAGGTCATAAAACTAGAATTGATGGATATACGAGTAAATAAATATGTCGCCATTTCAGCCAAGCAGCTCGAAATGCCAACTCCAATGGTGTAAACATGATTGGCTTTTTTTATCATATCAAGTGCCTTCTTGTATTGGGCATCATCAATTAATTGTAGAGTTTTTTGAATATTATTTATCGTCTCATCAGCAATCAATCTGGTAAAATTTAGTTTCTCATGAGGCTCAGATAAGAATGTCTTGTATCGGCGGAGAGGGCCTAAGTTATTTCGAATTTCTTCTAAGAACTCCGATTTCAACTCGTAAAATCCATCATAACCAAGCGCCTGGGCTAAACGCACAATACTCGATTTGCTGATTTTCAATTCTTTTTCTAATTCTCTGACCGAACACAAAGCAAATTTCTGAGGATTTTCCACAATATAATTGGCAACAGTTTTTTGAGAGTTTGTTAAATTTGCTAATTTCCTTTGAATTCGTCTTTTCACATTGTTTATCTTATCCTGCATTTTTTTTATCCCTGTTTCCTTCAAAGAATTTTTTAGATCATTTAGCAATCGTTCAAACTTATATCAGAGAAAAAAATTAATGTCAAAATATCTCAGGGATCGTTTGATTTTGTTTTTATAGATGCAGACAAGGAATGGTAACCCAATTATGCAAAAGCCTTTATCCCTAAGTTTGAAGCTCGCGGATGTATGACTGCCCATAGTGTCACGTAGCAGAGACCGGGCCGAAGGGGGAGATTCCAGCTGAAATTGACTATTTGCTGCTGAATGATTATCTTAGATTAGAACAAGATTGAAGGACTCTTAATCTATTTTTTGATAGATTTACTTTGACTGTCTTCTCGTTTAGGCTGCTTATGATGAATGAACCAAAATCATAGGAGGACTGATGAAATCCGGAGTCATCCCTGTTTTGAGCATTGATGAGGATACGATTCCCCGTGCCTACGAGAAAGCGATCAAAGAGGTCTGGGAGAAGGGGACAAGCGTCCGAACAGAATACGACCGCCCCGGAGACCCACCAAGCCGCGACGCGACAGTTATCATCACTGTTCGCCAGCCCTTTGGTCAGCCGCGATTCCACCGCTCATTCGCTGATGGTCTGGGTGGATTGTCTGAATATGTTATGGAGGTCGTCCATGGAGCCCATGATTACTGGGTCAAACCCGTGGAAGAAATATTAAAAGGTCGAGAAAGCAAGGACACCCGTTGGACCTACACCTATCACCAGAGGCTTTTCGAGTATAGAATCGAGGATGAGGTGGTGAACCAGATCGCATACATGATTGACAGACTTTCCAAGACCAGCTACACCAGGCGAGCCCAGGCTATTACCTGGAACCCAAAGCTCGACCCGCCGACAGATGATCCCCCCTGTTTGCAGCGAATTTGGGGGCGCCTCTGTGACGACGATGAAGGGGGCTATGTCTTTAACATGAATACCCATTGGCGGAGTCGAGATTTGTTCAAGGCTTGGTTCGAGAATGTTATCGCCCTGACGACACTGATGAGAAAGATGGCCGAAGCTATCTCCTCCAAGACAGGAACACGAGTGCGCTTGGGCAGGTATGCGGATATCAGCGATTCTCTTCACATCTATGGCTCCTATTTTCGTGAGATTGAAGGAGACGCGGAGAAAGGGATTCAGAGTTTCTTTGAGAAATTGGAGAACCGCACCTTCGAGGAGAGAACCTGGAATTCTGAGTTTGTTAAACCATTCTTCATCAATGATGGGCTGGGAAAGGGACTGAGGCCGATGTTGGAAAGAGAGAAGGAGATGCCTCAAAATGTCAGGAAGGCGATCGAAAAAGAGCTCCGTTTGATGGAAAAGGATGATTATGTGGTCTAAAAGGAGGGAGAATGGATATTTTAGAGGAGATTGCTTCTGAAGTTGTCAAGGGTGATTCAGATTCGGTAGAGAGGCTAACCACCAAGGCTCTGTCTCAAGGTGTATCCGCCGAAGAAGTTTTAAACAAGGGCTTGGTTGAAGGCATGGATGTGGTCAGCAAAAGATTTAAAAACAATGAGTGCTTTATCCCTGAAGTCTTGATTTCAGCCAAAGCAATGAAATCCGGCATGGAGACTCTCAAGCCCCTTTTAGCCAAGGCAAATGTCAAACCCCAGGGAAAGGTTATAATTGGAACTGTAAAGGGAGACTTGCATGACATCGGAAAGAATATAGTTTCGATGTTGCTCCAAGGAGCAGGCTTTGATGTTGTCGACCTTGGGGCTGATGTTGGCAAGGAGAAATTTCTAGAATATGCCAAAAAGGAGAACCCTGATATTCTGGGGATGTCAGCTCTTTTGACCACAACAATGATTTATATGAAAGAGGTATTAGAAACCATAAGGAATGCTAGCTTGGAGAAAGAGATTAAGATCATAATCGGCGGGGCCCCTCTTACCCAGTCCTATGCCGATGCCATAAAAGCGGATGGTTACGCTCCTGATGCGGCTTCTGCTGTCGACCTTTCCAAGAGTCTGCTCAACAAATAATTGTATTTTATGCTTGTTCTTTTCAAAATTCTTGGGACACAATTCTTAATTCCCTAATCAGATGAGTTATTTTTCTAAAGCATTATGAAATAAAGTTTTAAAGGAGGGAGACATGCCTTTGATTGAAGTCCATTTGCTTGAGGGAAGAAGCGAAGAACAAAAAAAGGCGCTCTTGGGAGCTATCACTCAAGCGGTTCATGAATCAATTGGAGCCCCGCTCCCAACGATCCGTGTCTGGATTCAGGAATTTTCACAAAAAGAATATATGGTCGCTGGCGAGTTGGCTGCGGAGCGAAAAAAATAAGTCTTTCCTGTTATTGCCAGATTCTCATCTGCCTCCACTTCCCTATTTTGATCCACTTCGCATTATATATGGATGAAAGAAATACCTAGGGTAAAAATAAAAAGTGCGCCTGGTCATCAGATAAAAATAATCGAGAAATTGGCTCAAATTTTAAAAGAAAATGCTATTGAAGACCTAGGAAATCTTATGCGCTCAAAAAGTAATAGATAGGCTTTATCCGAAAATAGAACAAAAAATTATTGAATTTCGCTAAAGATATTTCTTCAAGTAACGGGCGGTGATGGATTTTTTTGATTTGATGATTTCTTCAGGAAGACCCTGGGCAACAATCTCTCCTCCCCTTTCTCCCCCTTCAGGCCCCAGGTCAATGATGTAATCAGCGCACTTTATCACATCCAGGTTGTGCTCGATGACAACGACTGTATGCCCTTCATCCACCAGCTTCTGGAATGACTTGAGAAGCACAGAGACATCATCAAGATGAAGGCCTATGGTTGGCTCATCAAAGAGATAGAGGATTTTTTTCTCTCTTTCGTGGATAAGGTGATAAGCGAGCTTGATCCTCTGGAGTTCTCCTCCAGAAAGAGTGGTCGTCGGCTGGCCTAATCTCAAATAACCCAACCCAACTTCCAAAAGGGGAGCCAATTTTTTTGTGATCTCTGGACGGTCGGCAAAAAAATCTTTGGCTTCCTCGATACTCATTTCCAGAACCTGGTTAATGTTCTTTCCCTTGTATTTGACTTCGAGAATCTCCTCTTTGAACCTTTTGCCCTTGCAGGCTTCGCAGGTTAAGACGACATCTGAGAGAAATTGCATCTCCACAATCTGCTGTCCGGCACCTTTACAATCTTCGCATCTTCCACCTGCAGTGTTAAAAGAGAAATAGCCTGGTTTATATCCCAGTGCTCGAGCTTCTCGGGTTTCGCTAAAGATATCCCTGATTCCATCCATGGCTTTGGTGTAAGTGGCTGGAATTGAACGAGGGGATGTGCTGAGAGGAGATTGGTCGACCATGATGACCTTGTCTACGTGTTCTCTGCAGCGGATCTCCCTGAACCCATTTTTTACCTCACCTGTCCAACCCTGAAAGAGGACATCATAGAGGAGAGTGCTTTTTCCTGAGCCTGAAACTCCAGTGATGCAGCTGAAGACTTCAAGAGGAACTTTGATGTCGAGATGTTTGAGATTGTGTTTGTGGGCATCTTTGATCTCAACGAATTTTTTAGGAATCCTTCTTGTATCTGGAATTGCGATCTTTTTCTCTCCGCTGAGATACTGAGCAGTGAGAGATTCATTGCTCTTGAGGAACTTGTCCATCGAGCCGTCAAAAATAACCTCGCCGCCTTCTTCTCCTGCTCTTGGACCCAAATCAATCAAATATTCAGCAGACCTTATGATTTCTGGGTCGTGTTCGACAATTACGACTGTATTCCCAATTTCTTTCAGGGACTTGAGGATTTCGATCAAGCGACGGTTATCTCTGGCATGGAGACCGATGCTCGGTTCATCTAGGACAAAAAGAGTCCCCACCAGCGATGAGCTCAGAGCTGCAGCAAGGTTTATCCTCTGGGCTTCGCCGCCGCTCAGGGTGAATGTCATCCGATCAAGGGTAATGTAATCGAGGCCAACTTCCAGCAAAAATCCGAGTCTGTTCTGGATTTCTGCAACCAATTTTTCCGCCACTTTTTTCTCAAAGGTCGAGAGTTTGAGACTTTTAAAAAAATTGTTTGCTTCTTTGACAGTCATTTGAACGAGCTCGCCGATGGAGAGCCCCTCAACCTTAACGCTCAGAGCTCGAGGATTGAGGCGCATCTTCTGGCAAGAAGGGCAGGGCATGTATTTTCGGTAGCGGCTGAGGAAGACTCTGACCTGAACCTTGTATTTTTTCGTCTGAAGCCAGTCAAAAAAGCCTCTAACTCCGAAATAGCCGTCGCCTCCATCTAAGATAAATCGCTGCCATTCTGGCTTTAAGTCTTTAAAGGGAATCTTGGTTGGTATCCCTTTTTTTCTGGCCTCTCGAAGCAATTCCTTCATCATTCCCCGCGAAACAGGCTTTGTCCAAGGCTCCACAGCTCCTTCCTCTAGGGATTTGTTCTTATCAGGAATAATCTTGTCTTCATCCAGATCTGCCAGGTCGCCGAAACCATGGCAGGCAGGGCAGGCTCCTTGAGGACTGTTGAAGGAGAAAAGATTGGGAAAAGGTTCTTCGTAGAGGATCTGGCATCTTTTGCACTCCAGCTTATCAGAAAAAATAAATTCTCCGCGATTCTCAGTTTGAACTCTAACTTTGCCCTGGCCCACTTTTAAGGCCATCTCCAGAGAGTCTACAAGCCTCTCCCTTTCTTCTCTATCCAGAGTCATCCTATCCACAAGGACATCTAAATTTTTCACTCCCTTTAAGTTGGCTTCATCAAGATTGAGAATTTCTTTGTTTTGGATGACCCTGAAAAAACCCTGTTTTTTGAGATGGGCAATGCCCCTTTCCAGTGGCCAGGAAAAAGAGATGAGGGTTTTTGTCTGGGGAGGGAGTTTGTAGAGGGCTTCGACAACGGAGTCAATCGTATCCCTTTCCACAGGCTGTCCGCATTTGAGGCAGTGAATAGTCCCGATCCGGGCATAGAGCACTCTCAAAAAATCATAGATTTCAGTCACTGTGGCAACTGTAGAACGGGGATTTTTGGTCACAGCTTTTTGCTGGATGGCTATGGCCGCAGGGATTCCCTCGATGAGGTCAGCGTCAGGCTTATTCATCCTTTCCAGGAATTGTCGAGCATAGGCAGAAAGGGATTCGATATAGCGGCGCTGGCCTTCAGCATAAAGCGTGTCAAAAGCCAGAGAAGATTTTCCCGAGCCGCTGACTCCAGTCACAACGATCAGTTTATTCAGGGGAATATCGAGATTTATATTCTTCAAGTTGTGAACTTTGACTCCCCGAAGGACAACCGTTTCTTTCATCTTTTCTTTCATCTTCGGATTCGAATAACTCATTGTTTCCTATTTATTATATATGCTCTCATCTATGTATAAAATAGGTATAGAAGAAATTTTCTTCTCTCATCTCGTTTTGTTATAATTGTCGAACCTTCAAGAAAGGAGGTTCGCCATGCAAAAAGGGACAAAATTGGCCTTAATTCTTGCTGCTTTGCCTTTTATCAGTCTTGTCTTTGCCCTTCCCCTGGTTAATCGCATCGAGCCAGTGATTTTAGGGCTGCCTTTTATTCTGTTCTGGATCGTTTCCTGGGTGATATTAACCCCAGTTATCCTCCTTGGCGCTTATTTGCTCGAAAAAAAGTTCAATGTTCCTGAAGAAGAAGACAAGCAGTGAACGCGGCTCTGGTCATCATCTTTGGCACAATCATTTTTTCTTCTCTCCTCGGCATTTATGCTGGGAGGCGGGTGAAAATGAACCTGGAAAACTGGACTGTGGGAGGACGCCGCTTTGGCATTATTCTCATCTGGCTGCTTATGGCTGGTGAAATCTATACGACATTCACTTTCTTAGGCGCCAGTGGTTGGGCTTATTCTAAGGGAGCTCCCGCTTTTTATATCCTGATCTACGGGACTTTGGCTTATACTGTTTCTTTTTTTCTTCTTCCAGAAATATGGAAAATCGGCAAGCGCTATGGGCTCCATACCCAGCCTGATTTTTTCATAAAAATTTATGACAGTCGCACCCTGGGAGTGCTTGTCGCTCTTATCGGAGTTTGTTCCATCATCCCCTATCTCCAGCTCCAGCTTGCAGGCCTTGGTTTTATTGTCGAGGTCGCAAGCAATGGAGCTTTTAGCTCTCATTTGGCCATAGGCATCTCTTTTCTCCTGACCTGCCTTTTTGTCTATACAAGCGGTATCAGAGGGGCTGCCTGGGTTTCCATCATCAAAGATATCATGATGATTGTCGCCGTTGGAGTGGTGGGCATTGGCGTCCCTTCTATTTATTTTGGCGGCTTTGGGAAAATGTTCAAGGCTCTTATCGCCCAAAAGCCACATCATCTTGTCCTTCCTGGATCCACTGCGCAAATGGATTTGCTCTGGGTTATGTCCACAGTCCTCTTAACCGGCCTGGGTTTTTATATGTGGCCCCATATCTTTAGCGCAGCCTTTTCAGCAAAAAGTGCCAAGACAATGAAGAGGAATGCCATCGTCATGCCGTTCTATCAGATTCCAGTTCTCTTTGTTTTTATGGTGGGTTTCACTGCACTGCTTGTCATTCCTGATTTGAAAAATGGTGACCTTGCTTTTCTGGCCTTGGTCAATAAAACCTATCCCTCCTGGTTCATGGGATTTGTCGGCGCTGCTGGGGCTGTGACAGCCATGGTTCCTTCTTCTGTCCTTGTCCTTTTTGCTTCAACCTTGCTGGCCAAGAATGTTTATCAGGCCGGGTTTAACCCGCGAGCGAGTGAGGATAGAGTAATGCGCCTTTCGCGGTTCTTGGTCCTGGTCATCACGACCTGCGCCCTTATTTTTGCACTCTTTTTTCCCTCTGCTTTGGTCAACCTCCTTCTCATGGGCTATGATGGAGTCACCCAGTTTTTCCCGGGCGTTGTCTTTGGATTATTCTGGAAGAGAGTGACTCGAATTGGAGTCCTTTCAGGACTTGTCGCAGGAATTTCGATTGTTGCCTTGCTTGTTCTTGGCCGTCATGATCCTTTTTTGGGGATGAATGCTGGATTTGTTGCCCTTGTAGTTAATGTTGTCTTTACTTTGGGCGTAAGTTTTTTGACAAAGCCTTTAAATTGGAGAATTGTAAAAGCTAAATAAGCGAGTTGAATAATGGAGGATTCCTATGATTGATAAATTGAAAAAAGATATCGATGGCTTCGAGGAGCAATTGATCGAATGGCGGCGGGACTTTCATCGCCATCCTGAAATTGCTTATGAGGAACGCCGCACATCCTCTGTCATAGAAAATTTTTTAAAGAGTCTTGGTCTTTCTGTCCAGCATGTCGCCGGCACTGGCTTGGTGGCTGTGCTTGAAGGAAAGCCAGGAGAGAAGGCTGTTGCCCTGCGGGCAGATATGGACGCTTTGCCATTGAACGAAGAAGGAGAGAAGTCCTACATTTCAGAGAATCCTGGAGCCTGCCATGCCTGTGCTCATGATGGCCATATGGCCATTTTAATGGGAGTGGCGAAAGTCCTCGCCCAAAGAAAAGGAGAGTTTCGAGGAAAAGTTGTTTTTCTTTTTCAGCCTGCTGAGGAGAGGATTCCTGGTGGGGCAAAGGGGATGATAGAAGAAGGGGCTCTTCGAGGAGTAGACGCTGTTTTTGGACTCCATCTCTGGCAGCCTCTTCCCACAGGGAAAATTGGAATCGTGAAGGGAGCAATGATGGCCGCCCCTGATGAATTCATAATTAAAGTCATAGGAAAAGGAGGCCATGGTTCTGCGCCTCAAATGACGATTGACCCAATCCTTGTGGCTTCTCATCTGGTCGTTAATCTTCAGAGTATTGTCAGTCGGAATGTCGATCCTCTCAAATCTGCCGTCGTTTCAGTGGGAACTATTGAGGGAGGGACTATCTACAACATCATTCCTTGCGAAGTCTCTTTGACCGGCACTGTCAGGACTTTTGACCCTGAACTTGGAGATTTCATGGAAAAAAGGGTGAGAGAAATTGTTGAAGGAACCTGTGAGACCTTTGGGGCTAAAAGTGAATTCAAGTATGAAAGAGGTTACCCTCCACTTGTCAACGATGCTGCCATGACTGATCTAGTGAAAGATGTGGCTAAGAGAGTGTTGGGGGAAGGTTGCCTGAAAGATATTGACCCTGTCATGGGTGGAGAAGACTTTGCTTATTATCTCCAGAAAGTTCCTGGCGCTTTTCTTTTTTTTGGAATAGGAGATGGCATGGTCTTTCCCCATCACCATCCTGCCTTTGATCTGGATGAAAGGGCTCTGCCTCAAGCTACCCTTCTCATGAGTTTCCTTGCCTTAGAGTACTTGAAGAGAGGTGCATGAGGCAGATGAATCTTTTTATCGTTTTAGCTTTAGCCCTGGCTCTGGCCATGGATGCCTTTGCTGTTTCTTTGGGAATAAGTATCACTCGGGACAAGATAACAGGAAAGCAGACTTTCAGGCTGGCTTTTCATTTTGGCTTATTCCAGTTCCTGATGCCTATTGTTGGCTGGATAACGGGAGAAACAATTCTGAAGTTTGTCCAGTCATTTGACCACTGGATAGCTCTCGTTTTGCTTCTCTTTATCGGCGGGAAAATGATCTATGAGTCCTTTAAGCTCGGAGAGAAGCACAAAAGAGATGATCGAGATCCGACAAAGGGATCCTCTCTTCTTTTTCTTTCCATAGCCACAAGCATTGATGCCTTAGCTGTGGGCCTGAGCTTAGCTGTGCTAGAAGTGAACATCATTTATCCCGCTGCCATTATCGGCATTGTCGCTTTTCTGATGACCGGGCTTGGGATGAAGATAGGGCCGCATCTTGGAAAGCTTATGGGGAAGGGGGCAGAATTGCTAGGCGGAGTCATTTTGATCCTTGTCGGATTAAAGATTCTCTTCGAACATTTATAGCAGAAATATTAAGAAGAAACTCCTGATAACTTCGTCTTGCATACTCCTGATTGAGATTTAGATTTTTCTTGCTATCATCAAATTGACTTTCTAAAAATTTTACACTTGTCAGATGGTTGAGGAGGACCTGAAAAGACCGCCGCGCCGAGGCAAGCCCAGAATATTTCACCGAATCAACAGAGTTTCTTTCAAGAGCGCCACCGGTCGTCTATCTCTTTTCTCTTCTGAATTCTTCAATCTTTTCGGTTTTTTGAGCTGTTGACAGCGATTCACTACGAGTGATATATCTTGTTCGGAATGTTGAATTATGCAATCCAAGTTGAAAAGAAAGGACATCATGGCAAAGACGAAAAGCAAATTCCTATCACACACTTTTATTTCTTTATTCTATTATTCAATTTGGGGTTTCTGTGAAAAAAAGAGTGTCAAATTTTTTATAATTTCCTAAATTAAACTATGCTATCTTATAAAAAAATATTTTTTTGGACTATTCTGATTGCTTTCTTTTTGTCCATTTTCCTTTATACCCAAATATTTACTTTTTTAGAATTTGAGAGAATTCGGATAAAGAAAACAGATAAGGAAATATTAAAAAACGAAGGTGTATATTCCGCATATTTTACTATGGATTACGTAAAAATTGCTCCCGCAGAGACAATTATTCTAGAAATTCATATTACGAATTTTATCGAAAATCAAAATTTAAAAATTTCAATAAATGATAACTTCCTTAAAGAGAATGAACTCAGCATTGGTGAGAACATCATTTTTTTTAATACAAATAAGTATCTCAGACAACTGCCAAATAAATTTGAATTTATTTTCACAAAAGGACAGGGACAAATTGAAAAAATTGAAATAAAGAACACATATGGTTACTCCACTGGAATCTTAAGCTTTTGTATTTTAGATAAATCCAATAAAAAACTTTTCCTCGATAAGAACAAATTCAATTTGATTCATTCTATTCCAGCTCTTATTTTGCTTCTTATTCTTTTTTCTCAGATATATTTTCTTATTTTTAATAAAACTCTGGTTATCAGAGAAAAATCCAAAAAAATCCTCAAATCTATAGCGCTTTTATTTTTTTATTTTATTATAGCTCTCATCCTTGTTCCGATATTGATTTTTATACTATCTCCGAAATATTATTTTATTTACTCAATTAAAACATTTTTAATCTCTTGCATAACTGCTTCGATTGCTCTTATGTATAGCGAAGGCTTCTCTGTATTGAGATCCTTACTAAAAGGAGTTAAGGCCATTTATGACAAACTCCATAATGCCTTTCTCATTAATGAAATAAATCGAAATTATCTGTTATACGTTCTTCTGATTCCCGCGCTGTTTTTTATCGCTTTCATGTTTATCAATTTCAAAGTTTTCATGAATCCGGGATTTGAAGATGGCGACGTTTCTTCATATGCTCTTCAAATCATCCGGGCAAAAAGCTTCCAGGAATACTTAGGCCCGTACAGTCGCTTCCATTTTAACCATCCTGGTCCAATTTCCTTCTATTACTATGCATTAATGGAAATTTTTCTAAAATTACTTCCAAATCCGCTGGGTCAGCACCTTATGGCACAATTTTTACTCAATATTTTCTTTTTGTTTATATCTCTTCATATTCTCTATGTCTCCCTAGAAAAAAAATATCTGGTTATTGCTTTTTTTATCAACCTGTTGTTTTGCCTGTATCCTCTACAAAATAATATATTTATGAGATTGTGGCCTCCATTTTTACTGATTTTTCCCATGATAACCTTTACTTTATCAATAGCCAAGGTTTCCTCTGGAGAATTGAAGTTTCTCTTCGTTGCGGTTATCAGTAGTATCTTTATCATACAAAACAATGTATCAGGCATTGTCATCGTTGTGCCGTTTTTTTTGATTGCTTTTGTTTTATTCTTTTGGAACTGTATGAAGTTCCAGAAGCTTGAAACTGAAGTGTCCGCAAATGGAGAAAAGGTTTTAGCGCGTCGGCGTTTTCCGTTCGGGCTGCGCTTTGTGAAATTCAAGCCAAAATATTTTTCTTTAAAATTTTCCAAAGCTGATATTCGAATTATAGTTGCAAGTTTACTCTTTCTTTTCATCGCTTTTCTCCCCCCTCTCTATGAGCAATTCAGTTCAGAAAGGGGAAACATATCCAAAATTTTTGATTTCTTTAAAAGCCAGAAAGGATTTCAACATTCCTTTTGGGATGCCTGCAATTACGTTTTTAATTTCTACAAAGAACCATTAAAAGCTCTTATCAAATTTGATCCCTTAATTTTGACATTGATTCTGGTGGGAGTCAGTTTAATCAATCTGAGAAAGGAAAGAAATTTCATAAATTATCTAATTTTATTTGTATTACTGGGAATTTCACTTTCGATATTCGGGGCAATGAAGATAACAGGGGAAATGATGCCATATATCTTCAATTATGAGGCGGCTTTTGTTAGCTTTCTTTATTTTGCTTTTATAATTTCCCCCCTAAGGCTGATTAAAATTCCCAATCTTAATAAAGGAGTATTGCTCACTTTTCTAGTTATTTCAACATTGCTGATAGCTTTCAGATTCTTTAGGGTTACACGTATCCCTCCTGACCCAAAATTTGATCAAATCATCGAGGCCATAAAACCTGATAGACAGGTTACCTATGAACTGTTCTGGAGAAACGGCGGCCAGCATCACGATCAATGGGCTGTAGCAACTCGTCTAGCATTAAAACTGATCAGACAGGGTTATGATGTCTGCGTTCCTGAAGAGTGGCAGGTGATATTTGGAAAGAAATTGATCTGTAATAAGAAGAAGAATATTCAACGCATTGCGCTTTATTCAACCGACAGATATGTATCTTCAGTTCGAGAACACAGTTTTTCTGCAGGTGGAACCACCATTGAATGGGGTAAAATGAAGCGCTTTTCAATTCCACTGACAATAAGTTTTGATTCTCCCGACGAATACTTTGTCAATTGGTACCCCGCATCGGAAAATGCTCGAGGAACTCTAGACCATTCTGCCCGTATTATTCTACCCTTGGATAAAATTGATCCCGCAAAAAAAAGATTTTTGATAAAAATTATGGCCCGTTCTTCAGTAAGCAGAAAGACAAAAATCTTAATAAACGGACTACCCCTCACCGAAACCTCTTTTAATCCTGAATCAATGGAGGAAAAGAGCTTCCCCTGCGAAGCTACGCTGCTGAAAAGTCATGAAGAAAATTCCATCGAATTCTTCGACCTGCACGATTTTAAGACGCTAACGATACAGTACGATAAGGTCGAATAATTCTTAGCATTAGCACTTTCTTCTTTATATTTTCCTATTTAAGAAAATAATCTCTTTTGAATAAACCTATCTATGAGTTAGGTTAAAGGAATGCACAAATTGAACTGGTGTTTGATTAAAGTTTATGGGAAATATCTATTTTAAAAAAGTAAAAAAAAATTTTCAGAATAAAACTTTAAAGCCTCCATAAGCTGAGAAGCCCGGCGTTCCATAGCCAAGGATCATTTCATATTTTTCATTAAGGAGATTATCCAAGCGGCCAAAGAACTGGAGACGAGAACTCAGGTCGAAAGATAGACAGGCGTTAAAGAAAGTAAAGCCGGGGAGAGTGAGTTGAGGATAGGGCCAGGCAGAAAAATCGACATCATCTCTTTTTCCAGTGTAGAGAACAGAAAGATGGAGAGACCATTTTTCTAGAAAACTACAATCGATGGTAGCCGTGAATTTGTCCCTTGATCGCCTTAAAAGATAAGAATTTTTTTCCTTATCTTTTGCCTCCATCCTGGTATAAGAAGCTTTGACAAGAAACTCGCTTGAAGGCTTGGCTTCTGCAGTGATCTCAATTCCTTTGGAGAGAGCTTTGCCAATGTTGATGTAGCCTTGAAGGAAATCAAAGCTGATCAGGTTTTTGTAGGTGCTATAAAAATAGGTTGTTCCAAAGAGAAGCCTTCCCTGAAAGAATTGCTGCTCGAGGCCGAAGTCCCAGCCAACGCTTTTTTCTGGCTCTAGATTTTTATTCCCTATCGGTCCCAAAACTGTTGTCGGAGCATAAAGCTGGTAGAGAGAAGGAGATTTAAACCCAGTGCCAAAAGTGGCTTTAAATTTTGTCCCTGTTTTCTCGATAAAATAAGCTGGTGCCAAGCGGTAGGTTACAGCGAAGCCAGATTGGCTGTGGCTGTCTAGACGAATTCCCAAAGTTGCGAAGAATTGATTGGCCAGCCTCACCTGGTCTTGAAGATAGAAGCCTGCTGTTGTGGCTTTTTGAAGGGGAAAGATGCTTGAGAAAGGACCCCATATTCCATAAGAATAGTATTCAGATTTTCCCTCTTCCTGCTCATACTCGATGCCAAAGGTTAGAGTGTTTGTTGAGTGGAGAAAAAAATTATTCTGCCAGTCTATCTTGAACAATTTGCTCTTGAAAAGCCCTGACTCTTGATCAAATGGATGAATGCTATCAGGAGGATTTTCATGCTCGCGCTTGGAAGAAACAAAGGAAATCCCTAGTTTTTGTTCCCAGCGATTCTTGAGGAAGAGAGTCCGAATCTGTCCTTTTAGGAATAAAGATTTATAATCCTGGACACTGTTTGGGTCGTCTCCATAAGCTCCCCCATAGTTATCGATCTCGGTTTTTGTCGTCAGGGAGCGAACGATAAAATCCACTTCAAGATTACTTCTAGATGTATATCCAAGCCTTGCCGAAAGGTCGAGATTTTGATATCCATCTTTTTCGCTATTTCCGGCATAACTCGTGGAAGCAGCTGAAATTCCCTGGGTTTTGAAATAGGAAACTCCTAAAGAATAATTGATTTTCGAGGTTCCTCCGCTTGCTGCGGCGCTTCCAGTTATGCTCTTGTAAGAGCCGCTGTTTGCTGAAAGAGAAATTTCCGGCTTGCCCGCTCCTTTTTTAGTCATGATGTTCACAACTCCACCTATAGCATCGGAGCCATAGAGGGTGCTTTGAGGTCCACGCAAGACCTCGATTCGTTCGATATTTTCTAGGGAAAGGTGAGCCAGGTCATAAGATCGAGAAGGATTGATGGGATCATTGAGCTCAACCCCATCCATCAGGACCAAGGTGTGTTCTGAATTTGCGCCACGAAGAAAGGCAGATGCAGCCCCTCCTCTTCCTCCATTTTGGATAATATCCACACCCAAAACTTCTTCGAGGACTTCAAGCACAGTTGATTTCTTCATTTTTGCTAAATCCTCTCCAGAGATGACAGTCACCGAGCTTGCAATTTCTTTTGCGGGAGTCTCGATTCGAGTGGCTGTGACCACAACATCGTGCTGGAGAATGGGGGGAATGGTTTTTTCTTTTTTCTCTTCAGTGTAAATGGGAAGAGATAAGATGGCCAGGACGAGGGCAAAGAAAGAAATTTTTTTTATCATGAGCTTTACCTCCAAAAATTTTGCCCCCGCTTTGCATTGCTTTTTTCTTTTCCGTCTCCTTTATCTTCAAGCGGAAATATGCAAAAAAAAATTACCCTGCCTTCCTCCCGAAGACGGGCTTTTGAGGTTTAAGGAAGGTCTCCTGACTCTCGGATCATCCTCCTTCCAGGCCTTCCTCTCCTCTCGCGAGGAAAGTGGCATGCTCTGGAATTCGTCCCCGATTACAGTAGCGGGGGCTGCGTCCGTCTCTCACGGACTTCCCTTCGCTTTAAACCTGAAACTCAATTGTCAAAGATAGCTTTTTGCCTGCCTAATATATAAAACAATATTTCCTTTTTTGTCAAATGAAAAATTGGAATTGTAGCCTTTCTTTCCGTGATGAAAGAGAATGCATAGGGGCCCTCGATTTTGGCGATGGTTGGATGAACGAAAAAGGCCGTATGAGAGGCGAAGCGGGCAGGGTTCCTCGATCGCAGGGAGAGGGAGAGCGGAGCCTCGAATCGAGCAACTTCTCCTCGCTGGGGAGAAGGCAGCGTGCCTTCGAGTCATCCAACCTGAGCTTCGTCTCTTGCTATTATTTATCACGGAAAGAAAGATGCTTCGATTGGAATTATGGGATAAAGGCATAGGCTGCCTCTTATTTTTGAGAGAAAAAAGGCAGCCTATTGGAGGGAATGGATTAATAGATGAGCAAAATTTATTTTAAACTCCCGGAAATAAGGAGGGGAAAAAAGGAGGCACTTTTTCTTTCCGTAACTTTTATTCTTTCTCATCTTCTCCATCTCATAAATATATACGCGGGAAACGAGAAAGGAGTTGCAGTAAAGGACATAATAATTTTGAATTGTCTCGTTTTTTCCCCTCCTCAAATATTAACCAATATTATACCACAAATTAAAATCAAATTTCAACAATTTTTTTAAATTTTTTAAATATTCCTTTTTTTCTCCTTTTTCAGCAGCTTTATTAACCTAAATTCAGCTCTTTTGCACGTTTTTTCAGGTTAATATAAAAAAAATCCTTCTTTTTTTGCTATTTTGACTCCAAAACGCTTCTTTTTATAGAATGAGACAGAGAAAAGTGCGAGAATGAGCCTAAATTTACGAGGAGGTGAAGGAAGTGGATAAAGAGGTTTTCAGAGAGTTTGGCTATAAATTTGTGGATTGGGTGGCGGATTACATGGAGGATGTCCAAAAATTTCCGGTGATGTCCCAAGTTAAGCCTGGTGAGATAAAGAAGAAGTTGCCTCTAAAGCCGCCAGTTCAAGCAGAACCTATGGAAAAGATTTTCCTTGATTTTAAGGAAATTATTTTGCCAGGAATTGCTCACTGGCAGCATCCTTCCTGGTTTGCCTACTTTCCTGCCAACAACAGCCCGGCGTCTATTCTGGCTGAGTTGCTGACTGCTGGACTTGGCGCCGTGTGTATGATCTGGCAGACATCACCGGCTGCAGCAGAGCTTGAAGAAGTTGTTCTGGAATGGTTGCGCCAGATGCTCGGACTTCCAGAGGGAATGGTTGGAGTGATTCAGGATACTGCCTCGACAGCGACCTTATGTGCTTTGCTCACAGCCAGGGAAAAGGCTACGGATTTTAAGTCAAACGAAAAAGGTTTGAAAAAGAAGCTTACAGTCTATGCTTCAGAGGAGACCCATTCCAGCATCGAGAAAGGAGTGAAAATCGCAGGCTACGGCAGAGAGAATCTGAGGCTTATCCCGACTGATGATGCCTTTGCTCTTCTGCCTTCAAAGCTCGAAGAAGCAGTGATAAAAGATAAAAAAAGAGGATTTCATCCTGCTTGTGTAGTGGCGACTCTGGGGACAACATCTTCGACTGCCATTGATCCTTTAGCCCTTATTGGCAAAATCTGTCGCAAACATGGATTATTCCTTCATGTGGACGCAGCATATGCCGGGACAGCTTGCATTCTTCCTGAGAAGAAATGGATGCTGGAGGGTTCGGAATTTGCGGACTCTTTTGTCTTTAATCCTCACAAGTGGATGTTGACCAATTTCGACTGTTCAGCCTATTTTGTCAAAGATCCCGAAGCTTTGATCCGCACATTTGAAATTCATCCAGAATATTTGAAAACAGGTTTGGATAAACAGGTGAAGAACTTCCGCGACTGGGGCATTCAACTGGGAAGAAGGTTCAGGGCTCTGAAATTGTGGTTTGTCATCCGTTCTTATGGATTGGAAGGCCTTCAAGCTTTTGTCAGGGAGCATATCCGTTTAGCCCAGCTGTTTAAAGGCTGGGTGGAAGAGCGAAAGATTTTTGAACTTATGGCGCCAGTGAACCTGAGCCTTGTCTGTTTCCGTCTGAATGACGGACGGGATGAAGAAACGCTCAATGAATTGAATAAAAAACTTCTGGAGAGGATTAACGCGACCGGCAAAATATTTTTAACTCACACCACCCTGCGCGGAAAATATGTGCTTCGCCTGGCTATTGGCCAGCGTACAACAAAGGAGCAGCATGTTCGGAAAGCCTGGGAGCTCGTCGTCTCAAAGGCTGAGGAGATATTAGAAAAGAATTAGTGAGCCCAGCTCTCTCATCCCTTCTTCGGCTTGTAAAGGCTAGTTTTTTCTGAGGCCGAGAGCACAGCTTTTAACAGGTTTTTGCCCACCTTCTGGAGGGCTCGTGTCATCTGAGGGGTAATTATCTTGAAGTGTTTCCTTTGATTTAGCCGGCTGCTTATGTATTCCAAATCCTCATCTGTTGTCATCCAGTTTCTTTCATCAAACTGGGAGAGATTCAGGGGGAGAGAGTAAGACCGAAAGGTTTTCTGACCTAGGGTATTGAAGAAGAAGTTGAAGTATGACATGACGAGCTCTCTCAGGCTCTTGTAGACAGGTTCACGAAAGCGGAGAGTTGTTAAATTTGATTTTGCTACAGCTCCCCAGTAGCCTTTCTTTTTAAAGACGGCGATCACATGGTCATCGTCGTTTGTTGCCGTGAGGTCGACAAGCAGTGGTTTGTGACCGATTTGACGCAAAGCAGCAGCAGCGAAAAGCGCGCCTTCAAAACAATTGGCTCTTTTTTCTTTTATAATCCAGCGGGGGGAGCTGGTTTCCACAAGTGGATTGTACTCAATCCTATCCAGAAAATTTTGTATTTTTATAGGTTCGTTGAGTCTCTTAAAAAAATTGATCTCTCTTTTTGTCCAGTTTGCTGCTTTTTTCTCCATTTGCTCTAAAAATTTTTATTCCTTTTTAGCCTTTCCGAACTTTGACCGACCTCGCTAACCTAGAGCTTATTTTGTTGGGATCCCTTTTTTCTGGAAGAAATCCGAAGCCAGAGCTATCCTCACCTTCTTGGGTTTAACATCAATGGGAAATGTTTGAATGACAAGATCCTCCTCGAGAATTCTTTTGGGCATGTTGGGGTTGGCATAGCTAATCGGAGATGGTGTGTTAGCCACTAGAGCATCTTTCAGGCTCTCGGCATCTTCGGTGATGATGGCGATAGAGATGTTGTTGAAATTCAGATACTTTTTTATAGCACGATTGACGTCTTCCTGAGTGAGCTTAGAAAGCCTATTCTGAGTTTCGGCAAGGAAGTCTTTATAGCCATAGTAGTGGGAATCCATCTGCCAGCCAATCCTTTCACTCAGAGTCTGGGCATAGAGCTTGGTGTAGTTCAGGAGGTATGTCCTGACCATCTCAAATCTTTCTCGAGAGATACCCTCTTCAACAAGTTTTTTAAGCTCTCTTAGGGTCTGTCGGATAACAAAGTGGCGGTTGGAATTGGCTAGAGGTCGAATCCAGATCGAAAAATACTGTTGCTGGCGGCTGTAATTGGGTGCAGGAAACTTATCTCGGCCCTGGACAAAGTGCTCGATGTAGGCGTAGTCGCCGTAGTTTTGTCCTCTTTCCTCACGGATTTTTTGAAAGAGAGAAGAAACATGCTGTCTGTGTTCTCCAAAATGAGAGCCAGCAATCCAGAGAGCAAAGAAATCGTCCGAAGCTTTTGTGATGGGAAGAGGAAAGCCCATGGAAATGGCTGTGGCTGGGGTCTGTTTCTCAGCAATGACGATTTCAAGACCTTCGGGTTTTCGCTGTTCGGGTAATTTCAGGCGAGGGGTAAAGCCTTCAGGAAGAGAGGAGAAATCTTCAGCAACCTTTGAAGGAAAATCCGGAGGATAGCCTCCTGTAAGACCAATAATAATATTGCCCTGGACATAATGTTCTTTGTAAAAAGCTTTGACATCGTCTAAAGTCAAGCTTTTTAGAGTTTCGACTGTGCCTGCGCCGTGGCAGCCAAAAGGATGTCCCTCGTACATCATCAGGCCCAAGATTTCTTTCCCGAACTGTTCATCCATGTTGCTGGCCAAAGTTTTTTCGAGAAAATTGAGCTGATTGGTTTTTAGTCTATTGAAGTCGTCTTCTCGAAACCCAGGATTAAGAAGCATCTCTTTGAGGATGGCATAATATTTTTCCAGGTTATCGATATGGATAGTCCCTGAAAAAACAGACATCTCTTTGTCTACGCTGAGAGAAACGCTCGCATCCATCGGGTAAAACTTTTTGGATATTTCTTTGAAAGTCATGGTTTTGCTTCCGCCGTTAGAAAGCATGCTAAATGCGAGCTGGCAGAGACCTTCTTTGTCTACGGGGTCATTGGCTGAGCCGACTTTGATGAGTATGCGAAAGCTCACCAGCGGATTCCCTTCTAAGGGAAGAAGTTCAGATGAGAGCTTTTTGGGGTTAACCTTGGCACAAGAGATGTTCATCAAAAAGAGACCTAAGAAAAAGATTCCAAAGAGAAAATAGATCATTTGTTTTCTCATTTTGCCTTCCCTCCTGTAAAGGTGACGACAGTGCTGTTTGTTTTTTGGAAATATTTTTTTTCCATTTCTTGAATATCAGCTGCAGTTACTTTTTCATAGAGGTCGAAAAGTTTGTTCAGAGTTTCGGGATCTGTGGCCAAGCTAATGTAGAAAGCAAGGGCTCCTGCTACGCCGTCTGTTGTTCCCAATTCATTGGCAAGGGAGTATTTGAGATTAGATTTCACATCAGACAGAATTTCCTCTGAAACAGGCTCATTCTTGAGCCTCTCTAACTCTTTAAAGATTTCATTCTCCACATAGGGAAGATCTTCATCTTTTTTGATGATCGAGCTAAAGATCAAAAGGTAGGGGTCTCGATGGTCGGAAAAGTTGGCGCTGAGAGAGAGGCACTTTTGCTCCTCGATGACTAATCTCTGGTAGAGGGGAGAGGATGGAGAGAAAGCAATTTCTGCAAGCAAATTAAGGGCAGGTTTGTCAATTTTTTCATCCGAGTATGAAGGCCCATGAAAGCCTATGGTAATCCTGGCCAGAGTCTTTGTCGGAAAGTCATAATGAGCTCTTTTGGCTTGAGTTTGAGCGGATTCTTCAGGAGTCTGGAGCGTGTAGTTCGATTTTTCCCAGGAACTATAGTACTTTTTCACATATTCCATTAACTGGTTGTGGTCAAAGTCTCCTACGACGAGAAGAATTGAGTTATCAGGGGCATAGAATCGTTTCTTATAAAGCTGGCTGTATTCAAACTGGTTGGGCATATCGAGGATGTCTTTAAGATAGCCGAGAGTTGTGTGTTTGTAGGAATGCTTTTCGAAGGCTGTGTCCCTTAATAGCTCGGACAATCGTCTTTCAGGACTGGAAACGCTAGAATAATACTCTCCCTCGATGACAGGAGCTTCGGTTTTAATCATTTCTTCGTCATAATAAAGGTTGATGAACCTGTCTGCTTCTGTCTCTACGACTGTTTCTAAGTTTTCTCTTCCTGCAAAGACGACAAAATAACAGGTATAATCGTCGGTGGTGTAGCCGTTAGTGCCTGCTCCAAGTTTGGTCAGGAATGCATCGTAAGCCTCGCGAGGAACCTTTTTTGTGCCTTTGAACATGATGTGCTCGAAGAAGTGAGCGAAGCCAGATTTCCCAGGCTCTATTTCATTTCTGGACCCAGAACGGACAATAGTGTAATAGGAAATGATGTTGGGGTTGGGGAGGGGAATAGAAATAACCTTGAGTCCATTTTCCAACTCCTCTATTTTGTAGTCATAGGGAAAGATTTTTGAGCTTTGGACGAGCTGGGGAATAAAAAGGATAAGGAAAAAGGAGAGAATAAGGGCTGTGAATTTAGGCATGGATATAACCTCCTTTCTTAGATTTTTGCCTTAAATTTTTAGCAAATTCCCTGCTTAAGATATATACCAAAAACCAAAGGTCGAGGCAAATTCAGCTTTTTTGATCTCTAGCAGTATAGGGTTTAATATCCAAAATGGGTGATCCTTCAATCATATCGATTCCTTTGACTTTGAGGATATTTCCTTTTCTCTCGACCAACTTTACAACTGTCATACCGATTGGATTTGGGCGGTGCGGTGAGCGGGTTGAAAAAAGCCCTCTTTCTCGGCTCTCAAAAGGCGGTTTTGTCTTCAGCCGATATCCCTGAGCCTTGTGAAAAACAAAAAGGACAATGAGATGAGAAAATCCTTCAATATCTTTGAGCGCCTCTTCATATTCTTTAAAAATTTCAAGCTCTCCCTGGACATCATCGAATCCGTTTTCTTGAACATACCTTTCAGGCTGAATATCCTCTTTTGCCTTGAAGGGAGAATGAACGATTCCGATCGGCTTGAATTTAAAAGAGACAGTCATAAGGATGAAATTGATCAGCAAGGAAAGCTGTCAATCATAAACATAAGTCAACCATTTTTCATATTTTTTAATTTTTCCGCTGACAGCCTCTCCATAATTTTTGGCGAGCTTAAGTGTGATCTCCCCTGCTTTCCCTTTGCCTAAAATATATTCTTTTTTTGCTCCCTTAGGATTAGAGCCATCAAGGATCCGAACAATAGGAACGATCTCCACAGCAGTTCCTGAAAAAAAGGATTCATCAGCCTGGAATAACTCCTCTTTTGTTATAGGCCCGATGGTTGTTTGGAAGCCTCTATCCTTAGCTATTTCTAATAAACTGGAGCGCGTGATACCTTCAAGGATGGATTCCGTCTTGTCATTGGTTTTAAGAGTCCCGTCCTTCACAACAAAAATATTTTCTCCTGGGCCTTCGGCTATGTTTCCTTCGAGATTTAGAAAAAGTCCCTCATCGCATCCTTGGGAGCGGGCTTCTAGGCCACAGATCGTTGAGAGGACATAAAGCCCTCCAAGTTTAGCTGTTACATCTGTTTGGCTGTGATGGATTCGCTTCCAGGGCACGATATAAACAGAAACTCCCTTTTCGATTTTATTGCCGAGGTAAGCTCCCCATTCCCAGGCTGCGATGCCTAGTTCAACAGGAGAAAATTTTGGTATAAGGCCCAGATTTCCGTAAGAATAGAAGAGGAGAGGACGAATATAAGCAGATTCAAGCTCATTTTCCTTCATCGTTGATTTAATGGCATTTATTATCTCTTCTTTGGTGTAAGGAATCTTCATTTTTATAACAGAGGCTGAGTGAAAAAATCTGTCTATATGCTCCTTGAGACGAAAGATTGCGGGTCCCTTTGAAGTGCTGTAGGCACGGATCCCTTCAAAGACAGAACTTCCGTAGTGAAGAGCGTGGCTTGTGATATGAAGCTTGGCCTCAGACCAATCATAGAATTTCCCCATGTACCAGAATTTTTTTGCTTTGGAGAAATGCGTAGTATCAAACATGTTTGACTCCATAATTTATTTTTTAAAAATTATTTTAAGATCCTTTTTGCTTCTCTTAAAAATTGAAATGAATGGTGAAACATATAATTATCACAATTAAAGCAAAATGAAAAGATGAAAGATAAGCATGTAAGCATCTTTTTTTCCGTGATAGAAAGCAAGAGACGAAGCTCAGGTTGGATGACTCGAAGGCACGCTGCCTTCTCCCCAGCGAGGAGAAGTTGCTCGATTCGAGGCTTCGCTCTCCTTCTCCCTGCGGTCGAGGAGCCCTGCCCGCTCCGCCTCTCATACGGCCTTCTTCATTCATCCATCCCACGATATTCAGATATGTCTATGACAAGGCCTGACCCCCGGGGACGCGCCATGACAGGACCTATTCTCAGCAATATCATATAAGTATCATGGAAATTGGGATACTTTTACTCATAAAGATTAAGCTTTCAGCCTGAATTCCCAGGCGCACCAGACATCTGGAGGATGGGGATCTGGAGGGCAAATCAAGCAGGTCGTTTGAATCCTGGGATCTATAGTTTTGGCAAAACTGCTGTATTCGACAACTCCAACCGATTTGCAGGGAAAATCTTGAAGCCCCTGCCTATGTCTTGTTTCCTGGACGCGGCAGCTGCGCATCTCGAAAATGCAATGAGAGTCACTTATCTCCTTGAATCCTTGAAAATTAATATAGACATAGAGCCTGAATTTGAGAGCATGAACGAGGGCTGGAATTCCTCCTCCTTCTTCAATCTGAAGCCTTTTCATGATCCTTTTTGCTTCGATAACAGTGAATTTTTCCCAGACTTGCCTGTCCAATTCGATAGCCGTCTCAAGGCCAAATTTTTCTTCGACAGCGCGGAACCAAAGGCCATCATGGGATAGCCAGTTTTTTGAAGCATCTTCTAAAAGTCCAAGAATTTCTTCCTTTGATAAATCTTTAATTTCTTTCATGGCCGTCTCTTTGGAGGCGCATTTATTATGATTCCGGTTCGTAATATTTTGCTCCCCGGTACATGACGATCTTAATTTTCCTTTCATCAAGGAGACACTCCAAATACTTCTTAGTTTCTTTTTGTCTTTTGCCCAAGGAAGAGGAGATATCTTGAAGCGTCACAGGCCTTCTCTTTATAAGGGAAAGGATGGCTTCCTCCAGATTTTCTCGAAGAGGAGCCTGTTTTTTCCTTTTGAAATCAGCAATAATTTCACAATTTTCACCTAAGAAATTTCTTATTTTTTCAAGTTCCTTCACACTCAAAGGTTTGGCAAATTTTTCTGCGGGAGGCCTGACCACGGTGTTGAGATGGACCCTGTCGGGCTTGATGGCAGCGATTGCTTCTTTTAGCTTTCTTAAATGAGAAGGCTTGTCGTTTATCCCTTTGACCAGCATGATTTCCAGCCAGATAGCACCTCGGAATTCTTTTCGGAACTTCACCAGGCCGTCGATAATTTTTTCAATTCCGAGAGAGGGATGAGGACGGTTTGTTATGGAGAAAATCTCAGAGCTTGCTGCGTCCAGAGAAGGCACAACAACGTCAGCGGCGAGCAGCGCCTTTCTTACCTCTTTTCTGGAAAGAAGAGAGCTATTGGTTAAAACGGCCACGGGGATGGATGTCATTTTTTTGATTTCTCTAATAAGCTTCGAAATCGCAGTGTTGAGTGTCGGTTCCCCTGATCCAGAAAAGGTGATGAAGTCAGTCTTTATCCCTGAAGCAAGGACTTTTTTGAGTTCGAGGAGGATTTCTTTGGATGAAAAATATTCTTTTCTGCGAGTGGTTTTTTCGAAGGTTGGACCTAATTGACAGTAGATGCAGTTGAAAGAGCAAGTTTTGAAAGGGATAATATCCATCCCTAGAGAGAATCCCAGCCGCCTAGAAGGGGCAGGGCCATAGATAGAAGCGATATTGCTTTTAATCTTTGGTCTGCTCAAATTTGTCAGATTTTGTCCTTATGGATCTGGACAAATCTTCTCAGGGAGCGGTCATAAGTCTTTTCCACATCTTCAGGGAAAAAGCAGGCAGGCAGTTCCTGATGATTCCAATGATACTCGATGCATTCGCAACAGATTCCTTTGCGGCTGCAAGGTTCGAAGCTGCAAATGCATTTCTGTCTGTTTTTTTTACTCTGGCATTCCTTCATGGAAAGTTCCATCGATGATGAGAAAGATTAAAGAATATTCGAGCCTTTGGCAAAAGGCAAGAAAAATTTCAAAGATTGTCTTCCTCTGGTCTTTGTAATATGATAGAGAACCAAAAGATAGAAGAGAAAGATATGAGGAAGATGTCTCGTTCGGGCGAACAAGAAAACAAGGCGGGCTTAAAAGAGAAGCTCCCCCCTATCGAGACTTTTCTCAATCAGTTTCCTGATTACGAAATAAGAATAGAAATTCCAGAATTCACTTCAGTTTGTCCCAGAACAGGCCTTCCTGATTTTGGAACCATAACCATTCGCTATGTGCCAGGGAAACGCTGTTTGGAGCTTAGATCTCTCAAGACATACATCCTGGGCTACAGAAACTTGGGCATTTTTTATGAGAATGCTGTGAACCGTATTTTAGAGGATGTCGTTAAGGCTTGTAAGCCTGTTCGGGCAGTTGTTAGCGGTGAGTTCAATCCGAGAGGAGGAATAAAGTCTATTGTTGAGGCTCACTACCCCCGTTCAAAAAAAACTCCAAAGTAGGACAGATACTAGAATTTTCTTCTCTTTCTTCGTCCCTTCTTTCCTGAATATTTGTTTACCCTGTTTATCCTGCATAATTTCTCTCTCTAAATGAGTATGGAAGAACATAAGAAGTTTGGCTCTACGGATTTTCTGATGCTTTTGGCGGTAGTCTTTTGGGCGATAAATTTTTCTTTTATCAAAATAGCCCTTCGAGAATTTTCGCCTAATGGCTTTAATGGCATTCGATTGTTTCTCGCCTCGTTGATCTTGATTTTCGTCCTTTGGCTGAGGGGCGAGGGCTTTTCTATGGAGAAGTCAGATATCCTGAAGTTGATAGTTATCAGTATGATCGGGAACACCGTCTATCAAATGCTTTTTATCCATGGAATCAATCTGACCGCAGCCTCCACCACTTCTTTGATTTTGGCCATGCATCCTATTTTTGTTGCCTTGCTCAGCTCTTGTCTAAAACAGGAGAGGATTCACTGGGCAGGATGGGTGGGAATTTTTGTTTCTTTTATCGGCTTCTATTTTGTCATCACTCAACAAGCGGGAAGCCTCCATTTTTCCTGGCAAAGCCTGAAAGGAGATCTGATGCTTCTTTCTGGAAACATGTGCTGGGCTATCTATACAGTTTTTTCAAAACCCATTTTGGATAAAGTATCTCCCCTGAAATTAACAGCTATAACCCTGGCTATCGGCACTTTTTTTTATCTCCCTTTTGCCGCTAATGACATTGCCCACATTGCCTGGAAAAAGATATCTTGGGAAGCCTGGGCCTCGCTTTTCTATTCCACTCTGTTTGCTATCGTCATCAGCTTTGTCATCTGGTACGCTTCGGTCAAGAGGGTTGGCAACAGCAAGACGAGCATTTATGGAAATATAAGTCCAGTCTTTACTGCATTTTTTGCCTATCTTTTTATCTCTGAGAAAATCACGCTTTTTCAAATTCTGGGAGCCTTAATTATTTTTGCGGGCTTTTATCTGACACGTTCTGGGTATCGATTTTTTGAGAGACAAGCAATAAATAAAAAAAATTAAGAAGATTTTTAGGTGGTGAAAAGAAAATTGACTGGGGAAGAGATTAAAAAAATAGAAGTTAGTATTTCTTAGGATCAGTCATTGCGGATGAAGACTGTGACCCCCTCTTTCATTTAACAAATAGTTTTTAACCTTGTTTTTATTGACTTTAAATACATTTTGTATTTCTTCTTGAAAAATATCTGGTTTTTCTTTAATCCAGGAATTTTCAATGTAATCTGAATTTCTTTCGTAGAGGACAAAATAATCAATGTCTTCCTTTTGAATATTTTTTATCCAGATCGAAAAATTCCCCTTTTGTTTGTGAAAAGATAGATCTTTTTCCTTATTCCATTTCAGATTTTGGGTTCTGTCGACATTAATGTAGAAAATATTATAGGCCAAATATTTATCGTAGAGTTGAAAATGGGTGTTTGTGCCCGCATAGGCAATATTTATTTTTTTATAATGTTTGACATCAGAAAAGTAGTTTTCCCACTTTTTTATTGGAGGTCTAAGTATCAGAGTTATTGTCAAGGTAATAAACAAGAAGCTAAAATATCCTGGCTTGAATTTTCTTGATCTTACTAAAATAAGGAAAGAGATAAGAACTAAACTGGCCACAAGAAGAGAATGAAGACTGGGGAATTTCCCGGGAGCAAATAAGTAAATTATCGAAGAACAAAGGACTAAAGCTTGATATCTGAAATTGGAAGAACAGAAAAGAGCTAATGAGGCTAAATAAAGAAGAGAGATAAACAAAAGGCCCAATCTTAAGGAGAAATTAAATCCTCCTGCTGTATTCAGTCCAGAATAGGGAGTGAAGAGGAAATTGATAAACAAGAAAGTGGAAGCAACAATGATAATTTTAAGATTGGTATTGTTAGCAATTTTTGGCCTTGTCTTTTTAAGAAACAATAAAGGAGAAATCCAGAAAATGATAAATAAAATAAGACCGATGGATAAATCTTCGAACAACGTGTGCAAAATTCCATGGGCTATTCGGGGAAAAGAAAAAAAGAGAGAATTTTCGCTTGATAGGATATTGGTGTTGTAGTGTCCTGGAAATTTTATAATGCCAAAAAAATTGATATTTGATGGAAAAATGGGATTCCCTGTGAAATAGGTGTTTCTAAAATAAAAAAAACTTCCAGTCAAAAGTAGAAATACTATTGAAAAAATGAATCGCCAATTCAGTATTTTCCACAATTTGTATTTCAGAAAATAAATAAATATGAATAATCCGATGTAGAGAGAATAAATTAAGCCCTGATATTTTGTGCCAATCAAAAGGCTTATCAACAGAAAGAGAAAAAGCAAATGCCCTTTTTTCTGTGAAATGTAGAGTTGAAATAGAAAATATAAGCCTAAGAGGCAGAAAGAAAGAAAATAAATATCTACATAGGCTTCATAAAAATATCTCTCATTGACGGGGAATAAAATGAAAGTCAGAGCACCAAGAATGGAAAATTCTTTTTTTATTTTAAGGATATAATAAGCGAGTAGATAAATGGCCAAAAAGAGCAAAACAATTGATGGAAAATTTATGATGGAGGAGCTTTCAATTCCGTTCAACGAAAAAAGGAGACTGTAGAGGAGCTCTATGGTGTGAGGATAATATGAGCCAATGGAGACTCCGTAATACTGATAATGACTCAAAATCCCGTTTTTTAAAAAATTCGCAGCAAGAGGGAGATGGTAAGAAAAGGAATCCCAACCAACAGGGTAGTTTCCCAATGAATTTAAAAAGAGAATGATGAATAAGAATATAACAAACAGATTTAAAGGAGACTTGAGACAATTGTTAATTTTTTCCTTTAATTCAACATGTTCATTTTTTAAACGGATACGGTATCTTTCCCTCACAATTGCGAAAATCAGCAGAATAAAAACAATTTTTAAAAAGAGATAAATCCAGTAATTGATTCCAGCTATAAGGCCAATACAAATCAGAGAACATTCGGATAAAAATATATTTAAAACCAAGGCTAACGCTAAATTTTCTATGAGTCTTTTTTGCAGAGAATTCAGGACGATTAAAATAATGTAAAAGAAACAGGCTTCAAAGAAGATGAACACAAAGATCGTCATGGTTTTCTCGCTATTTAAGCAGAAAAGTTATCCCCCACCAACTTTATTGCATTTTTCCTCGAATTAATAAGAGATGACACTGTCGGATTCTCATCTGCGCCCTTTTTCTTTCTATGACTGTTTTGCCTAAACTCAATGCTTGATTATAGTGAGAAAGGGCTTTTTCAAAATTTTGTCTAAATAAGAAATAGTTTCCAAAATAGGACTGGACATAATAATTATCTCTGTAATCTTCTTCGTGATTAAAGAAATCAATATATTTGGGGATGAAGGAATAATCATAGGAATTGGCGTGATTTTCAAATTGATTTTTATTGACAAGGCCAATAAAAATTCCAACACTCAGGATGAGCCCTCCAAGAATCAGATATGCATTTTTTTTAAGGGCACTGTTTTCTTTCTGCTCAAAGGATTTTCTTATTTTCGAACGAGATCTCAAAAAAGAATTCTTTTTTCTGAATGCAAACAAATAGCAAGGGATAGCAAGAATCACTCCAGCTATGATATCCACCACATAATGATCTCCTGTATAAACAATCGTGAAGAACACCAGCAGAGTGTAGAAATAAAAGAGAGAGGCTTTCCAACGATAAAGCCGCCATAAAATTAAGCTGCAGAGTGCTGGAAAGGCAGCATGCAAGGAGGGCATGGCAGCGATGACATTTGTATTGAAACCTGAGGTGATATCAGGATTTGTCATATTGTAGAGAATGACATTGAAATGGGTTAATTCGGGGATAAAATGAAAAAGCCAAGATGCCAACCAGGGTGGAACAGTAGGGACAGCAAAGTACCCAGAAACTCCTATGGCTGTTACCCAATAAAAGGAACTTTTATAAGCTCGAAAATAATTTGAGTGATGAAGCCAGATAATCAAACCAATAAAAAGAAAAGCAAGGAAGTGTGTCCCATGGATGACAGTAAGAAATCTTTCTAACCAGCCAAATTCCCCATAACTTGAAGTCTTTAAGAGGGCGTTTTGAAGAAAAAGAGAAGGGATATTTCCAAATAAGAATTTTTCACTTTTTATGACATAGAGGGTGTAGACAGGGAGATTCAATTTACAGGTTAAGATGTAAATGGTGCCTCTGAGGCTATCAAATAAATAGAGAAAAGAAAGGAAGAAAAACCAATCTTTTAATAATATCTGTAGTTTCCCCAGAAAAACAGCAACTAATATAATGATCCCGAACAACAAAATTTTTGGGGCAAACAGAAATCTGTTAAAAAAAAGGAGAATGAAGAGAAAAAGAATCAGGAAGAGAGAAATAAAGGCTACGGGATAGCGCTTAAAAGAGATTTTCTCTTTGAGGAGGGAGATCACACTTTTTTTCATTTCTTTCTCTGCTCAGATGGTCAGCGTGTCATTGGCTTTTTTCAAAAAATGATAAGGGAAGAGAAAAAATAAAAACAGAGTTATGGAAATGAGCCGTATTTCGTTAAAAGCGAAACCTCCATAGGATGGACTGTAAAAGATTAGAGAGGTAAAGACAAGCAAGGGAATGAGGAATATATAATTTTTGTCCTGAAGGATTTTATTGAAGAGATAGGCCAGAGGAAAGATCATGACAACATAATGATGGGACCATGAAAGAGGGGACAAAATCAGGCTCAAGATAAAAATGGTCGAAGCTCCCAAAAAGATATTATTTTTGAGTGAGATTTTATTTGCAAAAAATATCATTAAGCCAATTATAACAAGAATGAGAAACGCCAGTACTGGCAAAACATATTTGAGGGATAACCCTGTCTTTAAAAATATCTGATTCAAAAAACCTTTTAAAGAATTGTTGTCTATGTTGGAACCAAAGCCTGTCAAGAAAACAGATTTTGTTCTAGATGAGAAGCTACCTAAACTCGAATTAATGAATTCTTGCCAGACGTCCATTCCAAAGATCAATAGAGAAACCAGACATATCCCCAGACAATTGAGAAAAGAATAGAGCAGATACTTATATTTTTTATAGAAAAGAAAAAGGATGACAAAGAGAACTGGGTATATTTTGAGAAGTATGGCTAAAGAGAACGATAGGGAAGAGGCATATTCTTTATTGATTTTCAGGAGCAGGAGGGAAAGAAGAATGAAATTAAAAACGAGAATATTTATTTGACCATGAAGAATTGTCACGAGAAGAGGTTGATTGCCGAAGACCATGAAGAAGAGGAAAATAGCGGGAAGATATGTATCCTCTTTTTTGAGTTCCAGAAGGTAATAAATGAGATAGAGACTGAAGAAAACAGACAGGATGTTGATAACGTAGAGAAACAAAAAATAACCGGGATAATGGAAAAGAGTTAGAGGAGCGAAGAGTTGAGCCAAGATTGGCCAGTAGAGATAGGGGAACACCACACGACTTTTCCCGAAAGTTGAGTCGGCCAGTTTTTGAAATTCCTGTTCATTGTAGATATTGATATTTTTTAATTGGCCTTTAGCTGCAATGTAATAGGATGGTGAATCGGTATCCCAGAGAGTGGCCGAGGGAAGAGTCTGGATGAGGAAGCCTGCTGAGAGGGCAGCAATCATAATTCCTGAATAGACTTTGTTTTGAAAAAATTTATGAAAAATAATTTTGTCAAAAACTTCATAAACATCCCTTAAAGAAAACGTTCTGATCAAAATATTTTTCAAAATCTCAAAATTCATTTTTTTAAAAAAGACTTTTCCCCAAGCCGAATTCAATTCTTCTCCCTGGGGCATCGAATAAATTTATTGTTCCAGAAAACAAGATCTTTCTCAAAGTCTTCAAACTCTCTGACTTCAAAAAATCCTGACTGCGGATTTTTTGAATCATATTTCCAGTTTTCCTTAATTCCCTCTTTTCCCAAAGAAGCGATAATGAATTCTTTCTCATTGCCTGTTTTGATCCCATATTGCTCGATACCTTTTCCTGTCCAGATCAAATAGGGATCTCCCCACCAGTCGACAATGCGAATCGCTTTCGCATAAGGCAACACTTCTTTGACCAATGCTTTTTTGTAATTTATCAGGCCATTTGGATTTGGAGGGGCAACAGAATAATCAGCAATGTAGCAAGCGATTGCTTCTGCCCACATCTGCATATCCACCATGGTTGATTTCTGGGTGGCTTTTTCTTTTGCTCGAATGAAAAAAGGAACGAACAAAGAAATCAGAATGCTAATGACAATCAATAAAAGAAGCGACTCACCTATCGTAAATCCTTTTTCTTCTTTTTTTTTGAAAAAAGTCATAGTGGGTGTTAGCAATTATCTCGTCTTTTCGCTTTATTTTTGATAGCAATATTTCCGGGTGAAATTTTTGCACATCAGAGGAAGAAATCAATCGCCTCTGGTGGTGAATCTTGAGGTGATTTTTCTTGTTTTTTCTCATCTTAAAAGGTGATGTTTGGAAAGGACTTTAAAAAAGCAGTATTAGCGAAGTCCAAAAAATTTATGGAGCTGTCCTGAGACTCTGATGTTGTTTAAATTTTCTCTCAAAGCTTGATTCAGAAGCTTCAAGCTCAAATTCAAGCTCCATTTTCTGTTGGACTGGGGCTGGAGAAGGAGAGGCGTTTTTGGCGGGAAGTCTTGCCTGATTCTCTGAACAACTTCAAATCTTAAATGTTTTGTGACGACAATCTTCACCTCTTTTGCCTTTTCTCTGTACTCAGGCTGATAAAAATATTTTTCAGGTTTTGGGGACACACTATACCAATCCACTGGCAGGAAGCGATAAATCGTGGCATTGGTTTCCACCTGAATCTTGAAACCTTTTCTCTTCAGATTTAAAACAAGCTGCCTGACATCCTGGAGAAGAGGCTCTCCCCCCGTCAGGCAAACCCACCAAGCGGGGAAGCGGCGCTTTATTCTTTCGATTTTCTCTACGATGTCCTCCACTTGATAAGGCCTCCCACCTCGCCAGGCATATTTGGTGTCGCAGAAGGAGCATTTCAGGTTGCAGTCTGAAAAACGGATGAAGATGGTGGCTTCTCCCTGTCGGAGACCCTCACCCTGGAGGGAGGGAAATATTTTAATTATTTTCAGAGTAGGTGGCTGCGGCATCCTCTGATTCCCAGACTGTTACTTCTTTTACCGGGACGTGTTTTTTCAATTCAAAATAAAAATGGCGGGCGAGATTCTCAGCCGAGGGATTAAACTCATAGACTTCGTTGAGGAGAGTGTGATCAGGGAGAAGTTCTGCCAATTTTCGCTTGATTTCCGCAAAATCTATGCCTATTCCTGTTTTGTCCAGTTCTGTGACTTCTATCTTTACCTCAACCTGGAAGGTGTGGCCGTGGATTTTTTCGCACTTGCCCCGGTATTCCTTCAAAAAATGCGCCGCGGAAAATTTTTCCCTTACTCTCAACTTCCAGCTCATATTTTGCCTTCCTTTTCCAGTCTGAGGAGAAGGGGATCTCGCAAGCCAACCTCTTCCCAGGCCTTTTGGCGCAAAAGACAGGAAGAGCACCTCTTGCAGGGAATTTCTTCTCCTTGATAACAGGAAATCGAGTAGGAGTAATCAGCGCCAAGAGAAAGCCCTTCTTTTACGATCTCTGACTTCTTTTTGTTGACAAAAGGAGCGATGATTTTCATCTTTTCTCCACCTGATGAAGCTTTTGTCCCTGTGTTTATGGCTCGCTCCATCGCTTCGACAAATTCACGCCTTGTGTCAGGGTAATTCGGAGAATCAATGATGTTGAAGCCGCAGACAATCTCTTTCAAGCCCTTGGCTTCTGCCCAGGCTGTAGCCAGAGCGAGGAAGATGCCGTTGCGAAAGGGAACATATGTGGGGGGGATTTCTTCTTTCATCTCTGCCAAGCGCTTATATTGAGGTAAAGGAATATTGCTGTCAGTGAGCGAAGAGCCTCCAATCTGTCTTAGATCAATTCGCAAGGTCGCATGAGGAAGCTTTAGCTTTTTAGCCAGCCTTCGCGCCATGCGTATCTCTGCTCTATGCCGTTGGCCATAATCAAAGGTCAGGGGAAAGACTTTCTCATAACGTGCCAGAGCCCAATAGATGGCTGTGGTTGAGTCTATACCGCCTGAGAAAAGAACAACGCTTTGTTTCATCCTGTTTTGTTCTATGCCAGATAATAAAAGATAAGATATTTTTTTTCAAGGAGGTGCCCTTGAAAGTAAGCATCTCATTTATATTACAGATTCGTAAAGGAAGCATCCCTTTTTCCGTGATGAGAGCGAATGCATGAGGGCCTTCGATTCTGTCGAGGGTTGGATAAACGAAGAAGGCCGTATGAGAGGCGCAGCGGGCAGGGCTCCTCGACCGCAGGGAGAAGGAGAGCGAAGCCTCGAATCGAGCAACTTCTCCTCGCTGGGGAGAAGGCAGCGTGCCTTCGAGTCATCCAACCTGAGCTTCGTCTCTTGCTTTCTATCACGGAAAAAAAGATGCTTACATTCGTAAATGCTTCCTTGACATCCTCTTTATGCGGTGCTATATCTTTCAAATCTTTATCTCCTTTCTGTGAGGAGTAAGATTTATAAATGGAAAACGAGAAGATAGAAGAAAGAGAAAAGGAATTAATTCCCAGAGGTTACGAGCTTCTTTCCCGGGTGAAAAGGTTAAAGAGTGTTTATGTTCGGGATGACCAGTATGACTTTCCCTGGCTTCTGGATTCAGCCAGAATCTCAAGGAAAAAAGGCCATCGCTTTGGTCTGATTGATTCAGGAAAGCTCGATTCCATACACCTTGAGTGGCTCGCAGAGGCAGGGGCAGATATTTACACTTCCGATGAGGCAAGGCCAAATATAAGTGAAATTGAGCTTATGAACAGAGCCACGAAGAGAGGCAGCGCCATAATTGCCTTTTTTCATCATGGACCCTTGGAGATGGAAGAAAAGGAAAATCTTATCTCCATTTCTTCGCTTAAGGAAATGGGGAAGGGTGGGATCTATATCCATCTTTCAAACAGAGAAAGGCAGCGCGATTTTTCCCTGCTTGGTGAAATAGCCTTTGAGTGCCGAAAAGGAGGGAGCTGGCTTGTCTATTATCACCACGGCGAGTTTGCTCCACAGCTTGTGGATTTAGCGAGAGCGGCTGCCTGGATCCATATCTCTGACCAAAGCTTTCAACGGGATGAGGAGATGTCTCTCTTCGCAGAGGACCTAAAGGCTGCAGGCATGGGAGGGAGTAAGTTTATTCTCCACGTGGAGAAGAGATTGGGCCTTTTTTCTCTTAAGGCTGTGCTTCGGGCTGGGGCCATTGTCCTTTTTAAAGGCTCGCTCACTGATTACAGGTCTCCGCTTCGAGCCCTGGAGAGGGAATTGGAGAGAGAAACGAGAAAAGCGAAATTGGATTTCAGAGCTTATTATCTCTCTACTGCATTTTTGCCCTGATGCTTTCACGACTTTTTTCTTTTGCTTTGAGCAAAAATTCTTTACAATTTGGCAATTTCCACCACTAATTGGGGTTATCCTGCAGTGACCCCCAAAATGTTTTGATAAATTTCAATTTATTTTAAAAAAGGTATTGACATTTTGAAAAAATAGTTTATATATACATTAGAAATAATAAATGAGGTTAATGCGCTGAAGAGTTACTAAGATGATTACGATGTTGGGAACCTTTGTCAATCTGAGGCGTAGCAGAGAAAAGTAGCGATGAAAATTGCTCTACTGTACAGCTCGAAAGTAGGCGTATCAGTTTCGTTAAATCGTCGGCATCTCGAAGAGAAAAGCGAGGAGGAAGAGCCTCCGCCTGATCTACTTGCTGAATGCGACTCTGATGAAACCATCCTGGCCATCCAGAAGGCGCTCGAAGAACGGTATGAAGTCTTCCCCATTGAATCAGATGAAAATGCTTTTGAGCGCATCAAAGAAATAAAACCCCATCTCGTCTTTAATATCGCCGAACGCCTCTATGGACCCAATAGAGAATCTCATATTCCCACTCTTTGCGAAATCGTTGATATTCCCTATACTGGATCAGATCCTCTGACACTCGGCATTTGCCTTGACAAATCTCGGGCGAAAGAAATTCTTTCTTATCATGGGATACCAAACCCCGCCTTCTGGACTGTGGAGTCTGCCTCCAAGATCCCGCAAGAGATTGAGCTTCCAGCGATCGTCAAACCGCTTTACGAAGGCTCGAGCAAGGGAATTCGAAATAATTCAGTTGTCAATGATTGGAATGAGTTATGCATCCGCATTGAAGAAGTGACATCTCTCTACAAGCAGCCAGTTATTGTCGAGCGCTTCTTGAAGGGGCGTGAATTTACGGTTGGGGTTTTGGGGAATCATCCTCATTTAGAAATCTTGCCCATTGTCGAAATTGATCACACCATGCTCCCTGAGGGAGCAATGCCAATCTATTCTTATGAGGCAAAATGGATCTGGGATAGACCTGAGCAGCCGCTAGAAATTTTTAAATGTCCTGCTCAAACCTCTTCAGATCTGCGGCGCCGAATTGGAGAGGTCGTCGCAAAGACATGCTTGGTTCTGCGGATTAAAGATTGGTGCCGCATCGATATTCGTCTTGACGAAAAGGAGGAGCCCAATATTCTTGAGGTCAATCCCTTGCCCGGAATTCTTCCCAATCCTGAAGAGAATTCTTGTCTTCCAAAAGCTGCGCGCACAGCTGGATATTCTTATTCAGCTCTTATCCACAGGGTTGTGGATGCAGCTATGGAGCGATATCGAATGAAGATTCACCTGGTCAAGATGAGAGCATTAAAGTCGAAAAAGAAGATGAATAGGAGTGGAATTTCCTTGGGACTAGCGAAATGAAGAAAAAAATAAAGGTTGGAATTGCCTTTAATGCTTATGAGCCTGTTTGTGGTCGGAGCAAGGAGAGGTTATCTGAAGAATCTGTTGAACAGATGGCTCTTGAGGTTTTTGAGGCAGTGACAGCCCTTGGATATTCAGCAATTTTTTTCCCCTTGAAAAAAAGTTTTATGGGATTTATGCGCCGTCTCAGCAAATTTAAGATTGATGTGATTATCAATTTTTGCGAGGGATTTTGCGGCCGGCCCCAGTATGAAGCCAATGTGGCCGGAGTTTTTGAGTTGCTCAGGATTCCCTTTACTGGCAATACTTCCAAAACACTCGCCTTATGCCAGAATAAGAATAGGACAAAAGCTATCCTCAAGTCTTTTGGCTTGCCCATAGCTAAGAGCAGATTGATGACTTCTGAAGATTATGTCCTCAATCTTGCCTTTCCTTTGATCGTTAAACCAAACTCAGAAGACGCAAGTTTAGGAATATATCCAGATTCGGTTGTCTTTGACCAGAAAAATCTCTCCAAGCAAATCAAAAAGATTATTAGAAAATACAGGCAGCCTGCCTTGGTCGAAGAATATATAGAAGGACGGGAATTCAATGTCTCCATTTTGGATGGGGAGAGACTGGAAGCTTTGCCAGTCTCCGAGATTGACTTTTCTGGATTGCCTGAAGGTATCCCTCGCATCTGCAGCTATGAAGCCAAGTGGTTCGAAGACCATATTCTCTTCAACAGCACTCCGCCTATCTGTCCAGCTCAAATCTCCGACTCCCTGCGAAGCAGGCTGCAGCAGACCGCTCTCGCTGCGGCTAAGGCCATGGGATGCCGAGATTACGCTCGAGTGGATTTGCGCATGGATGAAAATGGTCGGATCTATATTCTCGAAGTAAACCCCAATCCTGATATCAGTCATAACGCTGGGTATGCGCGAGCTTTGGCAGCTTCACAACTAGAATACCAGGATTTCTGGGGTCGGATGCTTGAAAATGCTTTGCGGAGAAAAGAAAGGTTATGATTCGGCCGATGGAAAAAAAAGATAGAGAAGCAGTCCTTAAGATTGTTCAAGCAACAGACATGTTCAGCCCTGCTGAGATATTTTTTGCTGAGGAACAGATAGATATTTATCTCAATCAGCCGAATCAGAGAGATTATTTTCTTGTTGTTGTTGAGAATGAAGAGAGCCAGGTCGTAGCGTATATGTCTTATGGCCCGACGCCTCTAACAGAAGGGACTTATGACCTTTATTGGATGGCCGTTGCGCCCAAAGAACAGGGCCACGGCTATGGGAAAGAATTGGTGCGTTGGCTGGAGAAGCAGGTGAGAGATGCCAATGGCCGAATGATCGTCATTGAAACTTCCTCCCAGCCCAAGTATCACCCAACGCGGGAGTTTTATCTCCGTTTAGGTTACAAAGAAGTTTCGCGCATCGCTGACTTTTACAAGCCAGGCGATGATCGAATCATTTATGTTAAATATTTTGCTTAAAAAGGAGTCTGAAAGGAAAGATGGAAGAGTGGCAGCAAATTTTAAGAGGCAGTCTCAAAACCCCAGAAGAGATTGCCGAATACTTTGATCTTGACTTAGAAGAAGTCAAAAAAGTATCCCGACTTTTTAAAGCTCAGATTACTCCCTACTTTGCCAGATTGATAAAACACAAAGGAGACGCCATCTATCGCCAAGTTGTCCCCGATCCGGCTGAGTTGGAGGAGCATAGCGGCGCCATGGATCCTCTCAGCGAAGATGAAGATTCACCTGTCCCGAGCATTGTCCATCGCTACCCGGACAGGTTGCTCTTTTTGGTTTCCCACTGTTGTGCCTCTTATTGTCGATTTTGCACAAGGAAGCGAAAAGTTGGAGATCCTAACAAAATCAGCCCGCGCCACATTGAAGATGGCTTGGATTATATTCGCAACCACCCAGAGGTCAGGGATATCATAATCTCTGGCGGTGATCCCCTAATGCTGGGAGATATGAAGCTTGAGTACATTCTCATGTCTTTAAGAGCGATTCCCCATGTTGAAATTTTGCGAATTGGGACTCGGATGCCCTGCTTTTTACCCCAACGCATCACGCCGAACCTCGTCTCCATGCTCCGCCGTTACCATCCTCTCTACATCAATGTCCATTTCAATCATCCCGATGAAATAACTGAGGAAGCAGCTAACGCTTTGAACCTTCTGGCTGATGCAGGCATTCCTTTAGGGAATCAGACCGTGCTGCTCAAAGGTGTGAATGACGATCCTCAAGTGATGAAGCGTTTGATGCAGAAGCTTTTGATTGTCCGAGTGAGACCCTATTACATTTACCAGGCGGATTATGTGAAAGGTACTCAGCATCTGCGCACTCCTGTTGAAAAAGGGATAGAAATCATGGATGCCATTCGAGGCTGGACCTCAGGTCTGGCAGTTCCCTATTATGTCATCGATGCTCCTGGAGGCGGGGGAAAGATTCCGCTCTTGCCCAACTATGTTCAATCCGTTACTAATGAGCAGATCGTCATGCGCAATTATGCGGGTGAACTCTTTGTCTATCCCCAGACAAAAGAAAAGGGCAGGAAAAAACCTTTGAGAAGTCCTTGCTTCGATATGATAGGCCACGCACCTTCACAATAAATGTAAGAAATGGGGCTAAAATCACTCGTAGAGTAAGTATTTTTGCCGCTTTTCCTTAAAGAAATTTTCTTCTTCTTCCATTTGAGCCATCAAATGAGGAAAGGTTATCTTTCCTTTGAGGAAGGAATCTAAGAGCTCATTTCCAAACATTAGGTTAAGCCTCTGAGAGTTCGGCAAAAATTTTTGGGAATGATACTCTTTGACAGCCTTGATGAGAGCAAGGCCGAATCTCAGTGAATAAAACTTTTCCTCCCGGCTAACATGAACTCGAATTCCAAGACAAGTTTGGCTTTGATAGAGAGGCGCTAAAGCCTTCCCAGGAAGAGAAAGGGGTACAAATTTTACAGACTCAAACTCAACTGAAAATTCGTTCGCATCTTTTAGGATCTTGATGATGGGCTCTGGATTGAACCAGGGTGCTCCGAATTGAAGAAAAGGAGAAGAAGTGCCTCTTCCCTCATTGATGTTTATAGCTTCAAGCAGGCCTGTCCCAGGATAAACGATAGCAGTTTCCGCAGTAGGCATATTGGGCGAAGGTGGAATCCAGGGGAGTCCTGTCTCCTTCCAGTAAGAGTTTCGCTTCCAGTTTTTCATCTTGGTCACATGGAGATTGACATTTTCAGGCACCCAGCCCTCCCCTTTCATCATCATCGCCAATTCTCCTGGAGTCAATCCGTATCTTATGGGAATGGGAAGAGCGCCGAAGTAAGATTCCAAATTTCTTTTTAAGAGAGGGCCTTCGATGATTTCCCCGCCTAAGGGATTGGGCCTATCCAAGACATAGACAGGAATTCTTGCTTCCGCAGCTGCTTCCAGAACATACTTGAGAGTGGATATATAGGTATAAAAGCGAGTTCCTACATCCTGAATATCATAAATTAGGGCATCCACGTTCTCTATCTGCTCTGGAGTTGGCCTGCTCACTTTTCCGTAAAGGCTGTAAATGGGGATGCTTTTATACTGACTGTCTTCGACTTCAAATCCTGCTTCTATAGTTCCTGAAAGGCCATGCTCCGGAGTAAAAATTGCTTGGATGTCATGTCCTTCCCTAAGAAGAGCTTCAACAAGACTTTTTCCTCCGGGAAGGATTGAGGTCTGATTGATGAGGAGGCCCAATCGCTTTTTTTGGAGTTCTCGAGGGAATTCTTTGAGAAAGAGTTCGTTTCCAAGCTCTACCCGAGTTGTTTTCAGAGGGGAAATTCCGCTGAGGACAAGACAAAGCAAGAAAAAGAGATTATAGATTCTCTTCTCCATCCTTAATTTGAGTCAAGAGTGATATTTGAAAGATATTGACTCAACCCTATTTTTTGAACCAGGTCTAAAGCCTCTTCCTGGGAGATACCTCTTTGAAGACGCAATGATTCAAGAATGCGAATGATGGACAGGGCGACTTCTGCTGTTTGGCCCACCTCTTTCTTTTTATCTTTAAAAAAGCTTATCGCTTCAAAAAGAACAGCATTGGCCTCGCCATAGGAAATAGGTTTTCTGACGCCGTGAAGCTTGACCCACTGTGGACGACTCAAGATGTCATTCACATGAGATTGAATGAGGAAGGTCGCTCTTCCTATAAGCTTGAGATTGCTGGGGCTGACGTTGGTCATCGTGTTGCCGATGACTTTTCCCAATAGAGTCATGACTGCTGTGGAATGGGCATTGAGAAGAATCTTGAGGGCAATCTGCTGGTTGAGGCCAAAAGGGTCATCTTGATTTTTTATTTCTATCTGAACAACAGTGAAGGCATCTTTTCCACCTCCAAAAGAATCTGAAATTTTTTGCAGAATTTTTGAGATGTCTTTTGATGACTTCTCTGTAACTAGTACCAAGGCAACTTTTGCTCCATTTTTTGAAAAGAGGTCAATAAATTTTCGGAAATGAGAATCCTCTTTTTTCAGCTCAAATTCTTCAGGAGAGACAGCGACCAGAACACCCAGGTCATCTTTCTTTGGCCCGCGGTTTTTGAGGTTAGAATCAGAGAATGAAAAATCATAAAGAAGCTGCTCGTCATCTCCTGCTTGTTTAAGGCTTTCCAGAGCCTTGGCTTTGAGAAAAGAGTCATCTATCTCTTCTTCAAAGGGCTTTCTGTAGAATTCTGAGGATAACCCTCGGAAGGGCCGGCCGAGAAAAGCCTCCCAGGCATCTTTGAGGTTGGCAGAAGGTGTCCAGACCTGAATCCAGCATTTTCTTTTTGGCTCAGTGACTTTATCCAAGGGATAGAGGCGGAAGGTGGGACTTCTTTCTGTGCTGTCGATAAAGACTGTGATCAGTCCTTTTTGAGAAAAGTAGGTGGAGAAATGTCCTGTTGCGTAGGTTTGTGCTTCTAGCTCTGCAAATTTAGCTATCGAAGGAATATTTTTCTTCACTTCTTCCAGAATCAAGGAGAATTCCCTGAGTTTACCTTCCAGATTGACTTCGCTCCTCCAGCCAAGTTTTGCCATTTCTTTTTTTGTGAGAAATCTTCTCAGGGTGCGCTCGAGAGCCTTTTGCAGAATATTGCCGATGACAAATGTTTCGATGGTCGTGGCTTGCATCCGGGTCGAGCCACTTATGGCCTGGGGACCTGTTGTCAGATTAATCTTGGTGATGCCCTCTTTTTCAAGCACTTTTCGGCTGCGAGTAAAAGGGAGGAGTTTTTCATCGGGATTGTTGTAGACAAAGTAGAGTTTTTTTCTGCTCTGCTCAGGGTCATACCCATCCGTTCCTTTCCACTGGTCCAATGCAGCTAAAATTGTCCCGATGACAGAAGATGTCTCGCCTCCTTCAGTGACACAGATTACCAGGTCTCCCTTCTTTATTTTTCTGTCCTCAAGCTGAAGGCGGCCGATAAGCTGCAAATCTTCAAAGCCCTCTAAAGAGGAGATAAGGCCGCGATCTGCGCCAGTCATCTCTCCGATGAGCGATTCCTCGATCGATTCAGCAAGGTGAGGTTTGATCTTTGACCAGATCTCCTCCATTCCTTTCACTTTTTTCCAGAAGGGGCGCCAGAAGGTGCTTTCCATCTGTTTGGCCAGCCTCCCTGTTGCGCCGCAGCCATAAATATAGATGTTGTTCTTGGCAAGGAGAGTATTTTCCAATTCGAGCACTGCTTGTTCAAGGATCTGTGTCTGTGTTGCAAGAGTTTCAAGACGTTCCGTCACATCCTCATCGACAGAGAAAAGGAGACGGAGTCCTACAGAAATATCCTTCTGGATAACCTCGCTCAAATTCCAGGTTTTTGGGTGGCGCTGTTCTGTGAGAAGAGTGTGAAGTTGGAATTGAGTTTTGTTCTGGACATAATCCACGGATTCCTTAGAGGCGCTTATTCCGAGGAGCTGGAGAAGGCTCATTTCTGTTTGAGACGCCTGTGGATTTTCCTTTTTAGGGGAAGGAGTAGCTCGTAGAGAAAAAATAGCAATCGTAAGAATAGAGGCTAATACAAAAAAATTTTTTTTGACGCAGTGCCTTTTTTTATCCATACTGATGTGTATCATCAAGAATATCGGCTTTCTGCCAGTCTTTCACCCAATCGCTGACTAGGCAAACTTTCATTTTTCCATCTGATGTGGAGCAAACGATCCGGTTGAGGCCGGCATTGATAATCATCTTTTTGCAGATAAAACAGGGGAAGGCATCTATGGGCTTGTCTTTTTCATAAGAGCTTCCATAAATGTACATGTCGCCTCCCAAAAGGCTGACTCCGGCTCGAGCCGCGTTGATAATGGCGTTCTGTTCGGCATGCACACTTCGGCAAAGCTCATAACGCTGGCCGTGGGGGATTGCGAGCTTATCCCTGAGGCAGTAGCCCTGTTCAAGGCTATCCTTGGTCTTCCTGGGAGCGCCCACATACCCTGTAGAGATAATCTGGTCATCGCGAATGATAATGGCGCCAATGGATCGCCGAAAACAGGTGCTCCGCCTTGCTACTTCTTTTGCAATTCCAAGGTAATATCTATCCTTGGATATTCTTTTTGATTTCATAACAATTCCTCCAGCTTTTGATGTAAATCGGGGAGAGTGCTGTCGTTGATAATGACGATATCCGCCATTTTCATGCAATTCCGCAGTTGCTGGCCCTGTTCAAAGTCCGTCATCTCTTCCTGTTCTTTTTCGATAAATTCTTCGAGGGATGAAGCTGACTCATTTCTCCCTCTTTTTTTGACTCTTTCGTATCTTAACTCCGCAGGGGCGTCAATGGCTAAGAGGATGAAATCTTTTTGTTTTCGGAGATACTCAACTTCATTGGGATTGCGAATGCTGTCGATCACAGCTTGTCCCCTAATTTTTTTTATAATGCGTCTAGCCAAAATATCCGCGCCAAATTCCCTTCTCAGCTCATTGCCCATCTTTATCAGATTATCTCTACTCGCTTCTTCCCCTTTGCCTTCGAGCTCCTCTCGAATCAAATCAGACAGAGAGAAGTAGGCGTATCCCCTTTTTTTTAAATACTCAGCCACCTCTCCTTTTCCTGATCCATTAGTCCCTGTGAGGCCGATGAGCTTCAGCTTTTTTTTCATTTTTTGCTTTATTTTTGCTAACACACTATCCCACAAGATCTTTCTCAGAGGCCTTTTTTCTGGCCTTTCTTTCTTTGCCAAAGACAAAGGCAATCAAGATGCCCAGGCTATATAGGGCGATCATGGGTACTGCGACAATAATCTGGGTGATCATATCTGGAGTGGGGGTGATAATGGCGGCAATGATGAAGATGGCGAGCACCGCATACTTGAAATTTTTTATCATCCATCTGGAGGTGATGAGTCCCATTTTTGAGAGGAAAAATACCAGCGTGGGAAGCTCAAAGACAAGAGCGATTCCTAAAAGCACCCTCAGGGAGAAGCTGAAATACTGGTCAACAGTAATCACAGGTTGAAAATCTTTTCCTAGGCTGAGGAAAAATCGACATGCCCAGGGAAAGACGATAGAGTAGCCGAAGAGAGCTCCCAGGGTAAAAAAGACAGTGGTGAAAAGGACAAAAGGGATGACATACTTTTTTTCTTTTTGGTAGAGTCCTGGAGCAATAAAATACCAGAGTTGAAGGAAGATGAAAGGTGAAGTGATAAAGATTGCAGCTAAAAAAGAAATCTTGAGGTAAAGCATAAAAGGAGCGGTAAGTGTCGTGAATGCTAATTTTACTCCTTCGGGCAGATATCGGGTCACTGGCCGGGAGAGGATATCGAAAATCTCCTTGTGGAATATCCAGCCAGGAATGAAGCCGATAATGAGGGCGATCGAGGAATAAAAAATTCTTTTTCTCAGGTCTTCGAGATGTTCAAGGAAGGTCATCTCGTCAGGAGATTTTTTTCCCTTCCTCATCCTCTTCAATATCCTTTTTCAGTTCTTCTTTTATTTCTTTGAAATCTTCGGCGCGAATTTCTTCCTCAATCTTTTCTTTGATTTCATCGGAAGTCCTTCGAAATTCTCGAATGGCTCTTCCGATTGACCTTCCCACTTCAGGAAGCTTTTTTGGCCCAAAAATGAGCAGGGCGATAGCCAGGATGACAAGTAATTCTGGCAATCCGATATTTCCAAACATGTGGCACTTCTGCCTGCAGGATGCACTTGAAAATATAGTCCTAGAGTCAGGATAAGTCAATAATAACTTTACAATGCCCCGAGGCTTTGGTAAGATGGAAATCCCGATAAAAGAGTCATGAAGAAAAAGATCATTCTCCTTCCCATTTTCATCCTCATCTTTGTTCATCTTCTGGCTAAGGATGAAGATATCTGGAACCAATCTTTGGAGAAAATCTCCTCTATGGCTTCTCTCATAGAGGAAAACTATGTTGAGGATGTAAAGCCTGAGGAGCTTGTCTATTCCTCGATAAGGGGAATGCTTCAGACTTTAGATCCTCATTCCTATTTTCTCGACCCTGACAATTTCGTTCGCATGAGGGAAGAGCAGACGGGAAAATACTATGGACTTGGCATTCAGATCCAGAAGCAAGAGGATCGTTTAGTTGTCATCAGTCCCATTGAAGGAACACCAGCCTGGAGATTGGGTGTTCAAGCAGGGGATATTATCTCTCACATCAACGGAGAGAGCACAAAACCCATGTCCAGCTTTGACGCCATGCAGAAGCTGAGAGGGCCAAAAGGGACTAAAGTCAGTATCACCATCATCCGCGAGGGGCTGGAGCAACCGCTGGAGCTGACAGTGGTCCGGGAGGAAATTCCGCTTCACAGCGTTCCCTATGCCTTTAAGCTGGATGAGGGCATTGGCTACATTTTTGTGCGCAACTTTGCGGAAACCACAACTGAAGAATTTGAAGTAAAAATGGCACAGCTTATGAAGCAAGGGATAAAGAGCCTCATTTTTGATTTAAGAGGGAATAGCGGCGGTCCCTTTTTCCAATCTCTTGAGATATCAGATGAATTCCTTCCCAAAGGAGCGCTTATCGTCTCGATCAAAGGAAGAAATAAAGATTATGATAGAGAATTTCGGGCGATTCGCGACAATCAGTATGAAAAAATTCCTCTTGTCGTTCTGCTTGACAAAGGAAGTTTCAGCGCATCTGAGATCGTCGGCGGCGCCATGATGGACAATGACAGAGGCTTAATTGTCGGGGAGGCTTCCTGGGGAAAAGGGCTTGTCCAGACAATCTTTCCCCTAGCTCCCAACATAGCAGTGGCCTTGACCACAGCCAAGTATTTCACGCCAAGCGGAAGGTCCATCCAGCGCGATTACAGTCGCCTTGAAGACTACCTTTTGAGTAAAGAAACGCCCGAAGAAGAAAGAGAAGTGAGATACACGGCCAAGGGCCGGAAAGTCCTGGGACAAGGAGGAATTAGCCCTGACTATGAGGTAAAAGTATCTTCGAAGCCTTTGACTTTTGAATTGATGATTAAAGGCACATTCTTTTCCTATGCCCGGAAATTTTTTAACCATCAGACTGTGCTTTCAAAAAAGTTTATTTTTCCCCAGGAAACGCAGGCGGCGGACACAAGCTCTTCAGGCAAAATCCTTGTTGGGCGAGATTTTGTCTTGGATTCGCAGGTTATGGAGGATTTCAAGGGCTATATTCGAGCCAGCAAAATAGACTTTGATCCAGAAAAATTCAAAGAGGCAGAGGGAGAAATCCAAAGAGAGCTTGAACGCGAGCTCTATTCTTCAATTTTTGGAATTGAGGAAGGGATAAGGGCTTATAGAAAGAAAGACCCTGTAGTTTTGAAAGCCTTGGAAGTTATGCCTGAGGCCTCAAAGCTCATCGAGAATAGTCGCTCTCCTTCTCCATTTTAAAAAAGAAGGAAGAGCTTTCAGAACCTCAGAAAACAAGTGAAAGTATTCTTTGATAATGCCTCATTCAGCTTCAAAATTTGTCAGCTCTAAAAGGAGGGAAGAATGAAAATTGCCTTGGCTTCTGATCATGCAGGGTACGAGCTCAAAATAGGTGTCATGGCCTATCTTTCTCAAAGGGGTATAGAATATAAAGATTTCGGCTGCGGCCCTTCGGAAAAAGTGGATTATGTGGATCTTGGGAGCGCAGCTGTTCAAAAAGTCTGTACGAAAGAATTTGACAGTGCCATCCTCTTCTGCGGGTCAGGATTGGGCATGGCCATAGTCGCTAACAAATTTAAAGGGATAAGAGCCACTCCCTGCTGGGATGAATATACAGCCGAGATGAGCCGAAAACATAATGACTCAAACTGCCTCTCCCTGGGCGGGAGAGTAACTCCTCTAGATGAAGCTTTGGAGATTGTCCACATTTGGCTTGAAACTGATTTCGAGCAAGGCCGGCATCAAAGGAGAATTGATAAAATTCTCGAAATAGAAGAAAGGAATTTCAAATCATAAAAGAGGAGAAAAAAATGCCTTCATTTTATGAAAAAATTCATACCTTATCTCAAAAAATTGAAGAGAATAACAGCTGGAGACAGAAAGGATGCTTTAATCTCATTCCCTCTGAGACAACTCCCTCCCTCTTAGTCAAAATGTGTGAGATCTCAGACCCCTCTGGCCGCTATGCTGAACACAGGACAATGAAGGGAGAAGAAATCTATTTTTATCAAGGGACAGATTTTATCCGTGATGTGGAGCTTGAAGCTCAACAGGAGCTTGGCCATTTTTTTGGCTGCCGAGAGGTGGAATTGAGGCCCATCAGTGGACAGATGGCCAATGAAGTGGTGTTTAAAGGAATGGTCCGGTTTATCAATCGCAATCGTCCTGAAGACCAGCCGACACGCAAAATGAAGCTGGTCATGAATAATGAATTGACCAAAGGAGGGCACCTCAGCTCTCAGCCCATGGGAGCTCTCTTTAATTTTGTAGAGGAAGATCCCAAAACAGGAAAAGAACATGTCCTCAATTTTCCTGTCTTAAAAGAGAATCCCTACAAAGCAGACCTTGAGAAACTGGCCGAGATGCTGGAGGAGCACAAACCTGAACTCCTGATTTTTGGCAAGAGCATGTTCATTTATCAGGAGCCAATCAAGTTTGTTTATAACCTGGTCAAAGACTGGGCGGAAAGGCCGATAATTATGTATGATATGGCCCATGTTTTAGGACTTTATGGGGCTTTTCAGTCAGCCCTCGAAGAAGGGGCAGATGTGATCACAGGCAGCACGCACAAAACTTTTTTTGGTCCCCAGCGAGGAGTCATCGCCGGGAACTTTCCCGCCGGATCTTCCCTTCGCAATCTATGGCTGGATATAAGAGGTCGTGCTTTCCCTGGCTCGACAAGCAATCATCATCTAGGGACTCTCCTTGCTCTTCTCATGGCTTCCTATGAGATGAATGAGTTTAAAGAAGAATACCAGAAGCAGGTGAGGCACAATGCCAGGGCTTTTGCCAAAGCCCTCAAAGAAAAAGGGATTCCCGTTGAAGGCGATGAGAGCGATGGATTTACTGAGACCCATCAGGTTTTGATTCGAGTCAGAGCCTATGGCCTTGGAAACGAGATTGCGCGTCGCCTCGAAGAAAATAACATCTTGACCAATTACCAGGCACTGCCTGACGACGAGACATTCTTGGAATCGAGCGGCATCCGCATGGGAGTCCAGGAAATGACGCGCTTCGGGATGAAAGAGAATGATTTTGATGTACTTGCAGGCTTGATAGCTGATGTTGTCATCAAAAATAAAAAGGTCAAGGAAGAAGTGAAAAAATTTCGCCAGAACTTCCTCGAGATGCGCTTCTGCCTTGCTCCGCGTGAAGCTCTCCCCCTTGCCACGCGAATCCTGCAAAGCATCTTTCACTACCCCGATTTTGTCAGTCTCTTTATAGAGAATCTGGAGAAAAATTTGTAGCCTTAACGAGGGAGCATTCCTTGACGCAGAGGTTTAATTTTGTCAGAATTATCTCAAATTTTGCGTCTGAAGAGAGAGCGATTTTAAGATGAAAATTTTAGTGATTGGTTCTGGGGGAAGAGAACATGCCCTTGCCTGGAAAATCTCTCAGAGTCCGCTTCTTCGAAAACTTTACTGCGCCCCTGGGAACGCGGGCACAATGAGCATTGCCGAGAACGTGCCGATTAAAGATTCTGATATTCAAGGGCTGGCTGATTTTGCATCGCTGGAGAAGATTGATTTAACTGTGGTCGGCCCTGAACTTCCCCTGACTTTGGGCATTGTTGACGAATTTGAAAAGAGAGGCTTGCGCATCTTTGGGCCTACGAAAAAAGCTGCGGAACTTGAGGGAAGCAAAATTTTTGCCAAGCAATTCATGGAGCGCCACAAAATACCAACTGCCAGATACACGATTGCCAATTCTCCTGAAAAGGCTCATCAAATCCTAAGCTCCAGCGAATTTTCCTTTCCTTTGGTCATCAAAGCAGATGGGCTGGCCGCCGGCAAGGGAGCCATCATCTGCCATACTCTGACAAGAGCAGAGAGTGCTGTCGATTCGATCATGGTTCAGAAGCAATTTGGGGAGGCGGGTAATAGAATTATCATCGAGGAATATCTGAGAGGGAAAGAGATCTCGTTTATTGTGATTTCAGACGGTTCCCGAGTACAGCCTCTGGTGACGACCATGGACTACAAAGCGGCTTATGATGGAGACAGAGGGCCCAATACAGGAGGAATGGCTGCGATTTCTCCATCTCCATTTATCAGCCAGCAGCTCTTTGCAGAAATGATGAACACCACTGTTTTCCCCACAGTGACCAGGATGCTCGAGGAAAGAAGAAAATACAAAGGCATCTTATATGTCGGGCTGATGCTGACTGAACAGGGGCCGAAAGTGCTTGAATACAATTGCCGTTTTGGGGATCCAGAGACTCAACCCCAGGTCTTGAGGATGGAAAATGACTTGGTGGAAGTTCTCCTGGCTGCGATAGAGGAAAATATCCTCAGGAAAGAAATCAAATGGAAGAGAAAGGCTTCGGCCTGTGTTGTGCTTGCTTCTGGCGGATATCCTTACAGCTACGAAAAAGGCAAATTGATTGAAGGTTTGCAGCAGGTCTCAGAGATGCCTGGAATCACAGTCTTTCACGCTGGAACTGTTTATAAAAATAACCATTATTACACAGGTGGAGGAAGAGTGCTCGGAGTATGTGCCTGCGAAGATACGTTGGCTGACACGATGGCAAAAATCTACAGCGCTATAGGTGGTATTCACTTCGAGGACGTGCATTATCGGCGTGACATCGGTTCTCTACAAAAGGAGGAGTGATGGAGGTAGCCATTTTTATCGGCAGTGACTCTGATTATGAGGTGGCAAAAGAAGCTCTGGAGATACTCAAAAAATTTGGGGTTTCTTTTACTCTTGAGGTTACATCTGCTCATCGTTCTCCTGACAGAACCTTGAAGCTCTTGAGGAGCTTTGAGGAAAAAGGAGCTGAGATTTTTATTGCTGTGGCTGGAAAAGCCGCCCATTTAGCAGGCTTTTTGGCAGCCCATACAGCTTGCCCTGTGATTGGGGTCCCAGTTGAAAGTCCAGCTCTTGGCGGCCTTGATGCCCTTCTTTCCACGGTTCAGATGCCCAAGGGAGTTCCAGTTGCCACTATGGGTTTAGGAAAATCTGGGGCTTCGAATGCAGCCTTGTTGGCTGTGCAGATTCTGAGCCTTAAACAGCCATCACTCAAAGAGAAGCTTAGAGAATACAGGAAGAAAATGGCGTCTGAAATTGAAAGGACATCAGCGAAAATTCAGAAAAACCTATGACATCTTTTTCCATTCAAAATTTTGGATGCCGCGTCAATCAAGCCGAGGCATTTTTGTGGGCCAATGATTTTCAGAAGCACGGCCTGAAGCTTGAAAGAGATTTTCGATCGAGCGACATCGTCCTGGTCAATACTTGCACTCTCACCAGCCGTGCTGACAGAGATGTGAGGAAGTTTGTGAGGAAAGTTGCCCGTTTAAATCCAGAAGCAAAATTGATCGTAACAGGATGCTCTGTGGAAAGGATGTATGAAGAGTTTCGAACGATTCCCCAGGTCTGGAGAATTTTTCCCAATAACGAGAAAAAAGATTTGGCTTCAAAAGTTCTGTCAATTATCGACGCTCAGGATCAGGTTTTATTAAAGCCTTTCCGTTCAAGGGCACTTCTGAAAATTCAGGATGGCTGCAACTTTGGCTGCACCTTCTGTATTATCCCGCAGGTAAGAGGCAAAAGCATAAGCTTTGAAAAGGAAGAAATCCTGGCTCAGGTAAAAAAGTTCATAAGCCAGGGCTTCAGAGAACTGGTTCTCACTGGAATTCATCTTTCCTCTTATGGCCATGATTTAAAGCCTCGAAGCTCACTCCTGGAATTACTACAGGAAATAGAAAAATTAGAGGGGCTTGGAAGAATCCGCTTGAGCTCCCTCGACCCCCGCTTTTTAAGCCCGGCATTGATTGATTATCTCACAATATCCAAAAAAATTTGTCCTCACTTTCACCTCTCTCTGCAGCATGGCTCCGATAGAGTTCTGGAGCTCATGGGGCGAAAGATCAAAGTTAAAGACTTTGAGGGAATTCTTAGCCGTTTGCGCGAGAATTCACCCGATGCATCGCTCGGAGCTGATATCATTGTCGGCTTTCCTGGCGAGCAAGAAGAAGATTTTCAAGCAACCTTTGATTTTCTCGAAAGATCCCCTTTGACTTATTTTCATGTTTTTTCCTATTCTGCTCGTCCCGGAACATTGGCTTCAAACTGGCCCCAAGTTGAGGAAAAAATAAAGAAAAAAAGAGCTGCCATTCTGAGAAATCTTTCGGCCAAGAAAAACTTGAAATTCCGCCGCCTTTTCTTGGGAAGAGAATGCGAGGCCATTGTTGTCGAGAAAGAAAAGGACAGCGTAAAGGTTTTAACCTCCAATTATTTCAAGGTTATTGTCCCTACCTGCTCTCATGAAGAAGGCGAAGAATTGACGATAAAGATCACACAAGTAAACGCCAGGGAAACTCTCGGAGAAATTTGCAGCTAAGAATTCATTGAGCTTTTCATCTATAACCGCCATAATTTGGGTCAGATGATGAAAAAAATTATCGTTCTCCCTCCTGAAATTTCTCAGAAGATTGCTGCCGGTGAAGTTGTGGAAAGACCTGCTTCAGTTGTTAAAGAGCTTGTCGAGAACTCTCTCGATGCAGGCGCTACTGAGATAAAGGTTGATCTTTTAGCTGGAGGGAAAAGTCTTGTAAGAGTTCAGGATAATGGCCATGGAATGAGTCGGGAGGATGCACTTCTTTGCTTTGAGCGGCATTCGACGAGCAAAATCTCAAAGGAAGAAGACCTCTTCCAGATTTCTACTTTGGGCTTTCGAGGAGAAGCTCTGCCCAGTATCTCTGCTGTTTCCCGGTTGACTCTAAAGACATTTGACGGAAAAGAAGAGAAAGCAACTCAGGTCGAGCGAGAGGAGGAGACAGTTCTTCAGATCTCTGACATCGCCTATCCTGTGGGAACGAGCGTTGAAGTCAGGGATCTGTTCTTCAATCTGCCTGCAAGACGAAAATTTCTCCGCTCAGATCAGTCTGAACTCAGCGTGATTGTCAAATATTTGACTTTTGTTGCCCTCGCTTATCCGGAAGTTAGGGTTTCTCTTTTTCATGGAAAGAGGGAAATCTTGAATTGCCCTCCAGTTTCGAGCCTGAGAGAGAGGATTTTCCAGCTCCATGGAAAGTCGCTCCTAGAGAAGCTGATGGAAGTTGATTATCAGGAAAAAGAATTCCGCATTTTTGGCTTTTCTTCCCGGCCTCCCTCAGGTAAACGCGATAAAACCCTTCAGCTTTTTTTTGTCAACAAGCGGCCAGTCAGAGATAGAATCCTCCAGGCTGCCTTGAATCAAATCTACAGAGGATTCTTAGAAAAAGAATTTTTTGCAGAGGCTTTTCTTTTTCTTTTCCTTCCCTATGGTGATGTTGATGTCAATGTTCATCCTGCAAAAGCAGAAGTCAGATTCAAGGATTCCCAGCTAGTTTTTCATCTTATGACAAGAAGCATTGAGCAGGCCATGCTCAAAGAACAAGGAATCAAGGAGATCTATCCTTTTCCGCAGGAGGAGAAAAAAGAATTCAGGATAGAAGAACCGAGGCCGCCGCAAGCCTTCAAAATTCCGCAAGAAGCAAAGGTTGACTGGCGAGATTTATTTCCGCCTTTGAAAAAAGAAGAGAAGACTTATCCTCGAGTTCTTGGACAATATTTGGACACTTACATCATAGCCTCGAAAGAAGACGGGCTTCTCATTATCGATCAACACAATGCCCATGAGCGGGTATTGTTTGAAAAATACAGGGAAATAGACGAGAGAAAGAAATGGCCGCAGAAAATGGCTCTTATTCCCCTGCTCTTTGAGCTTTCTCCATCCCAGGCCCTAAGTTTTGAAAATAACCAGGCACTCCTGGAAGAAGCAGGCTTCAGAGTAGAGGCAATGGGCGGAAGAAGCTTTGCTTTAAAAGAATTTCCCGATATGTTCAAAGCAGAAGAAGCAAAAGACATCTTTCTCACTCTCCTTGAAGAGATGAAAGAAGAAAAAATTGCGAATAAAAGGGAGAGGCTACTAGCTGTTCTTGCCTGTAAGACAGCCATAAAGGCAGGAGAGCCTCTCACACTGGAAAAGATGGAGTATCTGGTCGAAGAGCTTTTTAAGACCTCAAATTCTTCCCTCTGTCCTCATGGAAGGCCGATCATGGTCAAGATCGATAAAATGCAGATTGAGAAGGGTTTAAAGAGAAATCCAAATTGACAAGCCATAACTGTTTTGCTAAGATTTGGAGGCTCTTTGACCAGGGAAAAATCCCTGAAAATACCTTTGGCTGATATCTTGTTCACTTGAAAAAATTTACGGGGAGTAGCGCAGCTTGGTTAGCGCGCTTGCCTTGGGAGCAAGAGGTCGTCGGTTCAAATCCGATCTCCCCGATTGGTTCTTAAGCCAAGAAAATTGGAGTCTTTAGTTTCGGGCTGCTTCAGAGAATCATAAGAATAGCGAGTGCGCCTGTAGCTCAGGTGGATAGAGCAGCTGCCTTCTAAGCAGCGGGTCGGGAGTTCGAGTCTCTCCAGGCGCGCCACCCTTTCCTCTTATTTTTCAATCTTAATACCTAGGTTCCACATTTTTCAATCAATTCTGGCACACCGGCGTGCTTGTTACTCTACCTCTTGATACAATTTTGGAAAGAGGTTTGGTTTTAATAAAGTACCGGACTCTTAATCTGCGGGGTGTAGGTTTGAGTCCTACGCGGGTCACGTTAATTTTCATAGGAAAACCCACAATATCAGCCATTTAGATAATATCTGCTCAGAAGGCTGTTTAGTATGGTTTAGTGCGATTTAACATGATTTTGGAAATAATAGAGACAAAATTTGGACACTAACACAAACGCAATAATAAAAGTGTCATCGCGGGGAGCAAAGCGACGTGGCGATCTCACAAAATTACTCTAAAGAGATTGCCACGCTCCCCTCGGTCGCTCGCGGCGACAATGTAATAACATATATTGCGTTATTATTAGTTTTAACAGATAGAGTTTGACTTAATGGCAAAAATGTGTCAGAAATAGGTTAGTGGGTTCAGAGTAGAAATGAGGGGGGGTTATTATTGAGCTTTTTTTCATGCAAAGTCTGATTTAAAATTCATGTTTATTGCAAAGGATTTCAAACTATTTGAGATAGCTTTTATTATCTATATCCTATTGCAATTAGGTATAGAAAAAGAGAGTATTCAAAAAATTCTAATCAAATCATTTTTAGGGGGTTAAAATGCCAGAAATATGTCCACTGTTATTTTCTCGAATATGGGAAACTCCACGCATTAACAAGATGCTTAAGAGAAAAATGCGAATGGTATGTTAAATATGAACTTCCAAATCCACCCTGGGAAGGTTGCGCTATTAAACACCTATCGAATTTAATACATGAAAGAAGTATAAATAAATTTAATAATTGAAAAATAAAAATTATATTTCTCTCAATTCTCTCTTTGAATGGCAATGGAGTTGTAGAAAGTAGTCTCGCATAAATTCCAAAAAACTCAGAAAGTGACAAAAAAGGGCAAATTTTGGCAAAAAAGGACAGATATCAGCTCCTGCTTTGGGCAAAATTCAGGCGCCCACTGCCCCCTATGAACAGCCTCCAAAGAGGAGCTCATTCTTTTCATCTAACCCCTATGGGTGAGGGAAGACAACCAAAAATCACCTTCAAATTCCTCCCTTAAGGTGATTGACCGACAGGGGAGGTCTTTGCAATGATGAAAGCCCCTTTAAATTTTGCCTCTGCCTTCTTTGGAAAGGCCTTATTTTGAGGGAGAGAAAACTTGAAGGTTAACTTCGTCTTTGAGAATACAAAGCGAATTTTGACAGAAAGGGTTGACAGAAATTGTCAAATTATTTAATATTTTTAACACAATTCTTCAAATTTAGAATTTTTAGAACAAAGGATAAAAATGGCCTCAAACCTCGGTGAGCTTCTTTTTCGAGAAAAAATCATAACATCTGAGCAATTAAAATCCGCTCTTGATTTCGAGAAGAAACATGATCTTTCTTTGGGAAGTGCATTTGTCGCTCTTGGCTTTATTACAGGCGAGGAAATGGCCCAGGCTCTAAGCCGCCAGCTTGGCTATCCTTATATCGACCTTGACCAGTTTGAGATTTATCCAGAAGTCGTAAGCATGATTCCCATGGAAATAGCCAAGAGATACATGATCATGCCCATTCATCGCATCCGTTCCTTCCTGACACTGGCCATGGTTGACCCCACAGATCTCGAAGTGATCGAGGATATCCGCTTTCGCACCGGCCTCAGCATCCAGCCTGTCATTGCTTCTGAACAAGGTGTGATGAATGCCATCAACAAGTATTACGGCTCCTCCCATGCTATGCGGGTAAAGAAAATCATTGATGATATCGAGCTGGCTGAGGATTCAAGGGTTAGCATCTCGGTCGAGGAAGATAAGGAAGACTTCGATGTTGAGGAAATGGGTCCCGCACCTGAAGAAGCTCCGATCATCACTCTGGTTAACACAGTTTTTATAGATGCTATTAAAAAGGGAGCGAGCGATGTTCATTTCGAGTCTTATGAGCGCTCTTTTCGGGTAAGATATCGAATAGATGGCACTCTTTACGAACAAATGAGTCTTCAAATGAGATTTAGAAATCCAGTAATATCCCGAGTGAAGATCCTGGCCAATATGGACATCGCAGAAAAAAGACTCCCTCAGGATGGCCGAATAAAGATGAAGGTAAAGCTGGAAAATGGAGGCCGGAAAGAAGTCGATATGCGTGTTTCTGCCTTGCCCACAATTTTTGGAGAGAAAGTTGTTGCCCGTATCCTCGATCGTGAAATGTTGAAACTCGATCTTACTCAACTGGGTTTTGAGGAAGAATCTCTGAAAGTTTTTAAAGATTCCATTTTCAAACCGTGGGGAATTGTTCTTGTCACTGGACCAACAGGAAGCGGAAAGACAAACACCCTGTATTCAGCTATTGCCAATCTAAATGCCATGGAAAAGAATATCATGACAGCCGAAGACCCGGTCGAGTTCTATATCCCTGGAATAAACCAAGTCAACATCAAAGAAGAAATTGGCTTGGACTTTCCTGCTTCTCTCCGCACATTCTTGAGGCAGGACCCGGACATCATGTTGGTCGGAGAGATGAGAGATAGCGAAACTGTTGACGTCGCAATCAAGGCTGCCCTGACCGGACACCTAGTCTTCTCCACTATCCACACCAATGATGCGGCATCGACGATTATGCGATTGATCAACATGAATGTTGAACCTTTTTTGATTGCAGATTCCGTGATTTTGGTTGTGGCTCAAAGACTAGTGAGACGCTTGTGCAGAAAATGCTACACTCCCCATAAGCTGCCTACCAACGCGCTCATAGAAATGGGCTTTACTCCAGAGGAAGCGGAGACAGTGACAATTATGAAGCCAAAAGGTTGCGACCTGTGCAACAACAGCGGCTATAAGGGAAGAACTGGCCTTTTTGAGGTAATGAAGGTCACAGATGAGATTAGAGACCTTATCCTTAAGAAAGCTCAATCCAGGGAAATCAAAAAGGTATCTATCGAGCAGGGGATGCTCACCCTGCGTCGCAGCGGGCTGATCAAGATAAAAAACGGGATAACATCTGTTGAGGAAGTGCTAAGAGAAACTGTAAGAGACACAAAAGATTAGGAGATTTAAAAATGGTTCTATCAATGCAGGAATTACTCAAAATTGCCGTCGAAGAGGATGCCAGCGATTTGCATCTAACGACCTATATTCCTCCTCGAATAAGAGTCCATGGAACTCTTAAATCCATAAACCATCCACCCTTAACTCCGGCTGAAACAAAGCAGCTCATCTACAGTATTCTCAGCGATAAGCAGAAGAAGCAGTTCGAGGAGAAGCTCGAGCTTGATTTTTCTTTCGGCCTCAAGGACATGGGGAGATTTAGGGCTAATATCTTTATGCAGAAGGGCGCAGTGGCAGGGGCTTTCCGCAGATTCCTTCCCCAGATGTGGAGCTTTGCTCAACTGGGCATTCCCCAGAGAGTTTCTAAGCTTTGCTTCTTGCCCAGAGGGTTAGTCCTTGTTACCGGACCAACAGGATGCGGGAAATCCACGACCCTTGCCTGTATGCTGGACTATATCAATACCGAAAGGGATGTTCATATTGTGACAATTGAAGACCCGATTGAATATTTTTTGACGCCGAAAAAATCGATCGTCAACCAGAGAGAGCTCTACTATGATACTTTATCCTACGCCAATGCTCTCCGTTCAGTTTTGAGGGAAGATCCAGATGTCGTCTTGGTCGGAGAGATGAGGGATTTAGAGACTGTTGAAGCAACCTTGCGTGTAGCTGAAACAGGCCACCTCACTTTCTCGACACTTCATACAAATTCTGCCTCTGAGACAATCTCCAGGATTGTCGATGTTTTCCCTTCCCAGTACCAGACTCAGGTGAGAATAATGCTTTCCATGAGTTTGGAAGCAGTGATGACCCAGGCACTTCTCCCTCGGGCGGACGGGAAAGGCAGGGCTTTGGCCATGGAAATACTCATCCCTAACACAGCTATCAGGAATCTGATCAGAGAGAATAAAATTCACCAGATATACTCGACTATGCAAATGGGCCAGGAGAAATATGGGATGCAGACCTTTAACCAATCCCTAGCCACTCTTTATTTCAAGAAACTCATTACCTATGAGATAGCGATGAGTGTCACCTCTTTTCCAGAGGAATTGACAGAGATTATCCAGCGGAGAGAAGGGTTAAAATCTACTTCAGTCAGCTTCTCTCATAGTTCAAAAAAAAGTTAGAAAGAGGTAAAAAATGGCCATATATGTCTGGAAAGGAAAAAATCGTTATGGAGATGTGGTAAGTGGAGAGCGAGTAGCAAATTCAACGGATGAGCTTGCGCGGATTCTACAGAGAGAGCAGATCACCATTTTTACCATAACTCCAAAAAAGGCCGAGCTTAAGATCCCCTTTCTTAAAAGAGAGAAAGTCAGGATGAAAGAATTGGCTGTCTACAGTCGACAGCTCTCTGTGCTGATTGACGCCGAGCTCCCCCTGATTCAGAGCTTGACCATTTTAGCTGATCAGACAAAAAACAAGTACTTCAAAAGAGTTATTACCACTGTTAAAGAGGATGTTGAAGCAGGCTCCACTCTGAATCAGGCAAAAAGGAAATTCCCTAAAGCCTTTGACGACCTCTACTGCAACCTTGTTGCCTCTGGAGAGCAAAGCGGTTCGCTGGATATCATGTTGCAGCGCTTGGCCGAGTACATAGAGAAAATAGTCAAATTGAGGGCCCAGGTCAGGCAGGCGATGATTTATCCTTCGGCGATCGTCATTTTTGCGATAATTGTAGCTATTTTCCTGATGTGGAAAGTCATCCCTATTTTTGCTTCGATCTTTATCGAGCTGGGAGCAAAACTTCCTTTTCTCACTGTAGTGGTCATAAGCCTGAGCAATTTTGTCGAGAAATACGTTTTCTTTATATTTGCCGGCCTTGTGGCTCTTGTCTTTCTTTTCAGGTATGTCCAGAAAACTCCCCAGGGGCGTTATACCATTGATCGCTTTCTGCTCAAAACTCCTCTCTTTGGGAAACTTCTGCAGAAAGTTGCCATCTCTCGTATCACCCGAACTTTGAGTACCCTGCTTTCCGGAGGTGTGCCCATGCTCGAGAGTCTGAAGGTTACATCGTCAACAGCGGGCAATGTCATCATAGAATCGTCCATCATGGGAGCTCGAAAGCTCGTCTCCGAGGGAAAGAGCCTGACAGATGCTTTGAGAGAAAGTGGACAATTTCCCTTGATGCTGATTCAGATGGTCAGCGTGGGTGAAGCGACCGGAACTCTGGATGATATGTTGTCGAAGCTTGCAAATTTCTTCGATGATGAAGTCAGCGTGGCTGTTGCCTCGCTTCTTGCTGTATTAGAGCCTATCCTTCTCATCTTTGTCGGGTGCATGGTTGGATCTCTTGTTGTCTCTATGTATCTTCCCATCTTCAGCCTGATGCAGCAATTTTAAAATTGAATGAAAACGGAGAAAAAAAATTTTTTCTGGCTTATACTACTCCGTCTGATTGTTATCATTTCTCTTTTTGTTTCAGCAGTTATTATTCAATTCTCAACTTCGGTTTTCCTCCCTCTTAGCCCCTTCTATTACCTGATTCTTTTTTCCTATTTTTTATCTCTGATCTATCTCGTCCTTTATTCCTTGGGAAAATTTTACACTTTCCAGGCTTATCTTCAGATTTTTTTTGACCTTCTTCTGATCACAGCTCTTGTCTATATTGCAGGAGGATTAAACGGCTCCCTTTACTTCCTCTATATCCTCCCCATCATCGCTTCGAGCCTTATTCTCTCAAACCGCGCCGCCTATCTTACAGCTTCTCTTTCTGCCATTTTGTTTGGAGCGCTTGTCGATGGAATGTACTTTGGCATCATTCCTTACTTCCGTCCTGATCAGTACAGAGAATTATCCTTGGGGCTTGTTCTCTACACAATCTTCATCGCCTGGGCTGTCTTTTTTGTCATAGCCGTTTTGATCAATTATCTGATTGGAAATCTGAGAAAGACCAAAGAAGCGCTGCGCTTAGCGCAAAAAGAGCTAGAAATCAAAGAACGTCTGGCAGCAGCCGGAAGGATTTCTGCCCAGCTTGCCCATGAAATCAGGAATCCTTTAGCCGCCATTTCTGGATCAGTTCAGGTTCTTAAAGGTGAATTGAAATTGACTGAAGAACAGGAAAACCTGATGGACATTGTCCTCAAAGAATCAGGAAGAGTGACTCAATCCATCGACCAGTTCCTGGATTTGGCAGCTCCGCGGAGGCAAATTTTTTCCTTTGTCAATCTTGAAGAAGTCTTGGGAGAAACCCTGACCATGCTTCAGTTAAGCGGTGAGCTCGATGGCAACTACAGTCTGGAAGGAAATTACAAATCCTCCAAGGTCCGCTATTATGGAAACAGCAATCAGTTCAAGCAGGTCTTCTGGAATCTGACAAGGAACGCTCTTAAGGCTATGCCTGGTGGCGGGACATTGACCATTGATTTCATCCAAGAGAAAAAGAAAGAGCTAGCCATAAGAATTGCTGACACAGGGAAAGGAATGACAGAAGAGGAAATGGAGAAGATTTTTGAGCCATTTTATTCCGGTTTCGAAGATGGAAGAGGACTGGGTATGGTTGTCGTGCGCCGCATCGTTGATGATTACGACGGAAAAATTCAGGTGACATCTGAGTTGAATCGGGGGACAGAAGTCCTCATCACTCTGCCCATAAAATTGAAACAGAGGCAGAAATAAAAAGAGGAGGTTTGGGAAGAAGTGGAAAACATCCTCATCGTTGACGACGAAAAAAGCATTCTTGACCTTCTGGGCGTCGTCTTTAAAAAAGAAGGTTATCGGGTGAAAACGTGCTTTGCCGCCCCAAGGGTTTTTGATCTGATGGAGAAAGAAGATTTTGACCTTCTCATCTGTGATATCAAAATGCCCCAGATAAGCGGGATGGAAATTCTAAAACATATGAAAAACAATAAGCCGGATGTTCCTGTAGTCATGATCACAGCTTATGGCAGCATCAAGCAGGCAGTAGACGCATTAAAGGCAGGAGCGATGGATTATGTGGTGAAGCCTTTCGATGTCGAGGAATTGAAAATTATTGTTTCTCAGGCACTGGAAAAAAAGAGACTCAAGGAGGAGAACATCCTCCTCAAAAAGGACCTCAAGGAGAAATACAGCATCGAGAACATGATCGGCAAGAGCAAGGTCATGCAGGAAATCTACAGCCTGATCGAAAAGATAGCAGCCACGGATTCGACTGTTCTCATCACTGGAGAAAGCGGAACAGGAAAGGAGATAGCTGCCCGTGCCATTCACCTGCTCAGCCGTCGTCGGGATTATCCCTTTGTTTCCATCAACTGTGCAGCCTTGCCTGAGGGTCTCCTCGAGAGCGAACTTTTTGGCCATGTCAAAGGCTCTTTCACAGGAGCTGTGGTAAACAAAAAAGGCATGTTTGAGGTCGCCCAGAAGGGGGTTCTGTTTTTAGATGAGGTCGGAGAGACTTCTCCATGGACTCAGGTGAAGTTGCTGCGGGCTATCCAGGAGAAAAAAATAAGGAGGGTAGGTGGGACAGAGGAAATTCCAGTTGATGTCTGGATTATTGCTGCCACAAATCAGGATTTAAAGAAAAGAATCGAGGAAGGAAAATTCCGGGAAGAGCTCTTTTATCGCCTGAATGTCCTCTGTTTTGAAATGCCTCCCCTGAGAAAGAGAATCGAGGATATCCCTCTCTTTGTTTCTCATTTCCTCCAGAAGTACTGTCAGCAAATGGGGAAGAAGATGAAAAGGCTTGCTCCAGAAGTGATAAGTCTGTTTGAAACATATTCCTGGCCAGGAAATGTTAGGGAGTTAGAGAATGCTATCGAGAGGATTGTGGCCATTGAAGCAAGGGAGACGATAACCTCTGCTAGCCTTCCCAAGGAGATTCTCAATCCCCGCCAGAGGAAAGAAATCAAATTCCCGCTGCAGCCTGGATTTAATCTTACGGGCCATATAGATGATCTTTCTAAGAAATACATCAATGAGGCACATTTTGCTTCAGGGGGCAACCTGCGAAAAACAGCCTCTATCCTTGGCATCAGCTACCGCTCTTTAAGATATCTGATTGAAAAATACAAGCTGAAATCATTGAAGAAAGCTGAACAGAAGGAGTTGAGAGGGGAATACAAGCCTTCTGCCTGAAAAATGTCAATTTTTGTAATATATTGACAATTTTTGTCATGAAAAATTGGAAAATAGCAAAAGGGTAATATTATTCTCTTTATTTTCAATAACTTAATTATTCGATAGTTGGCACAAAAGTTGCTTTATTAAATACCTTTGAAAAAATTTTAGCATTTCTTGGTTGACTCATTAAGCCAACGAAGAAAATAAGGAGGTTAAGATGCTAAAAAAAGCGAGAGGATTTACACTCATCGAATTGCTCATCGTTGTTGCCATTATCGGAATTCTTGCAGCCCTGCTCATTCCCAACGCCATAACCGCTCTCCAGAAAGCCAAGCAGAAAGCTACCATGAAGGATATGACATCGATCTCCACAGCCATCGCTGATTTCGTCACAGACAATGGCACTGCTCCCACTGACCCAGCTGGACCTCTTGTAGCTGGAGGCGTGATCAACGCTCAGCTTTCTCCATTCTACCTCAAAGTTCTCCCCATCAATGACCAGTGGAATAATCCTTATAATGTCTGGTGTGGGCTAGGTGTTGAGGGACAAAACGGGATTACTGGCGCTGGAGAAGATGACTTTCTGGTCGTCTCCTTTGCAAGAAATGGCGTAGACGAAAGCTGGCAGTTCCTTTCTCAAGACCCTGAGAATGGACTCTTCACTGTGAGCTCCATGGCTGATTTCGAAAAAGATTTGGTCATGTTTGACGGTTCATGGATTCGCGCTCCTCGGGCAGGTGCTGCCGGTTCATAATTTAAGTTCATTTAATTTCCTATCCTAAGAATCTCTTTTCAAACCTCACTTAAGGGGCGGTAGGCAGTAAGAGCTACCGCCCCTCCTCTCAAAATTATTAAAGGGAGCAGAGTTATGCCCAAGAGGGGTGTAAAATCTCTTTCGATGGAAAGAGAGAGCAGAAAAATCTAAGCAAAAAGCCACGATGGGAGATATCCAGAGCCTGGCCAAAGCCATAACCGCTAAAAAATCTTCAGAGGAACTCTATTAATCTAAGGAGATTGCCACGCCCTCTAGGGCTCGCATGACAATGTCATGGCATCTATTGCGTTTGTATTAGTGAAAAGGATCCATGAAAGGAACCTCCTTTATCATTTGAATCACAAGTGGACGAATATGTTATAATCTGAGAAACTGCGAATGAGAACAATCTTCCTTCTCTTGATCTACATTCTTCTGACTATCATCTTAATTCCCCTCCTGCTTATCTGCTACCTCCTCAGAATCCGCCAGCCCATTCTTGCCATCAGCAAATGGGCGATGCGACTTGGAAAGACAATCTTGGGCCTCGGCCTTGAAGTTTCTGGAGCCGAGCGAGTCGATCGCAAAACATCCTTTGTTTTAATGGCCAATCACCTCAGTCTTCTTGACGGCCCCCTGCTTTTTATGCTCATTCCTCAACCAGTAAGAGTGATTCTTAAGAAAGAAGTCTTCAGGATCCCTATTATCGGCCTGGGAATGAGGCATCTGAATTTTGTTCCTGTCGATCGGAAAAGTATGAAAGGGGGGAAAAGAAGTATTGATAGAGCCTCCCGCCTGATGAGGGAGAGGGGTTATTCTTTCCTGATTTTTCCTGAAGGGACGCGGAGCCGCGATGGAAACCTTCAACCCTTTAAACGGGGAGGGTTCTTCCTGGCTTTGGAGAGCCAGGCGTCCATCCTTCCCATAACCATAAAAGGAACTTTTGAGCTCATGCCCAGAGGGAGCTTTTTCGTAAAAAAGGGAAAAATCCAGGTCAACTTTAGCCCTCCTGTTTCAGTTCAAGGATTTGACCATAGCAGTATTCATGGACTCGTGGAAAAAGTAAGGGGCATTATTCAATCTGGGCTCGCTTGAGGAGGAAAAATGGATCACAAGAATGTCATTCACGAATTAAATCAGATTATAGTAGAGTTTTTTGCGGAGAAAGGTTCACTTTTTGAGGAATCAATTGAGGCCGCAGTTCAAAGTTTAAAAGCAGGGCACAAAATTTTGGTCTTTGGAAATGGAGGGAGTGCAGCCGAGGCTCAACATTTTGCCTCAGAACTTGTGAACAAATTTTTAAAAGTTAGGCCTGCTCTTCGAGCCATCTCGTTAACAACTGATACCTCATCACTAACCTCCATCGGAAATGATACCTCTTTTGATTATATTTTTAGCCGCCAGATAGAAGCCCTTGCTCATAAGGGAGATGTCGCTCTTGCTCTCTCCACAAGCGGCAATTCGCCAAACATCATCGAAGCCCTAAAGAAAGCTAAGGAAATGGAGTTGCTGACAATTGCCTTCACAGGAAAAGGAGGAGGGAAGCTAGCTTCTTTGCCAGAGTATCTTCTCGATGTTCCCTCAAAGAGCACGCCCCGCATTCAGGAGGTTCACCTTCTCCTCCTTCATCTTTTAGCTCAGGAATTGGAGAAAAGGGTAGGCTAACTTTTTTTACCTTGACCGCCAAAAACCTTTGCGGCGGGGCCTTGCTTTTGATTCCCAGAAGGTAAAAGGTTTCTCTTCTTCTTTTTTGGCTGCAAGTTCCGGGACAGAGACTCTCGCTTTTTCGGCGCTTTTATCAATGCTGAAGGAGCGTTCTGCCGCATAGAGAACTTCTTCCCTCAGTCCTTCAGAAACAATTTCCTCTGTGAAGCGACGCCTGCCTTCTACAAGATCTTTGATGTAAAAGCGAATCTGCTCCTCGGAATAAAATTTGTGGATGTCGTATTCATCAAGGTTTTGACCTTCGCACATTTTTATATCTTTTGTCCCAAGAATTTCCTTTTCATAGCTGTTTCGTCCCCGTAAATCACCTCTCTGGATTTGAGCCATAAGGTTAATGGGAACGCGGTCAACTTTGTTCACCAATCTCTTTTTCTTCTGGCCGCCTTCCTCGTAGGTTTCGATGAGCTCTCCGATGCCTCCTGTGTTGTACTGGAAGAATTTGAGTTTTTCAGGGTAGTTGCTGACAAGGGTCATGATGATTTCATAAAAGCTGTTGACCTTTTTTGCCCTGGAGCCGACGATGAAAGGGTCAGAGCCAACAGTGCGTATCGATTCGCCAGCCTTATCTGGTTCGCGGCCATGGCTGTGAGTACTTTCGCCCCAGAGAAAGGCAAGGGTTGCCTGCTCAGGAGTGAGTTCCTGGGCAAAACTCATGATGGTGTTTCTGCGGGTGACAAAGGCAAAAATGAGCCCATCCAATTCTTTAAGAGGAGGAAGGTTGATGGATTTGGAAGAGATGCCAACCATTTTGCCGTTGATCAAGACCTTGAGCTTATCTCGACGGACTACAGCGCGGCCATTTGCGGTGAGAGCTTCATCGAGGAAATCGACCTCGCCATCGGCTTTGATCATCACATTCTCAAGGAGGGCAGTTTTATCGATGAGGGCATTATACATGGCCTCCTGGTATTCTTTTTCAACATCTGTTTTGACAAAGAAATTGTCTTCTGTCCCCCGTGCAGAGCCATCATTCCTTAAAAAAACAATGTCATCTTGAGTGACTTCAGTTTTCTCGCCGCGGCTGTGGTCAAGGCCGAGTTGGTGGTAGGACCAGGTGGATTTGCCCGTGGCTGAGAGGCCAAAGAGGAAGACTCCATAAGTTTTAAGCTTGTTGTCCCTGTCCCTGACTGTGACAATCTTTGTCCCTGCATGAAGGCCGAGCATGCCTTGCTGGTCTGCAGACCACATGGCCTGGCAGAGAAATCCTTTTTTGTCTTCTCCCATGTAATCGGTCCCCAGGGCGATATTTATATGTCCCTCAGGAATAGTCAAAACCTGCTGCCGAAGCTGGTGTTCTTCAGGAATGTGAATCATGATGAACTCAGGGCCTTGTTTTTTGCTGGGATGGAAGAGGGTCGTTCCCCACATGTAGCCAAGCCGGTAGTTGATACGATCAGCTTCCGAAACATAGAGATTGCAGAAAGAGTTAAAAGAATCATTATCCCCCATTTGCCTTCTGATGTGGTAAAAGGGAAGTGTGCGGAGGAGGTGGAGAACCTTGTCCAGCTCCTCGGGTGCCCTGGCGATCAGGGATTTTTGAAGTTCTGAGGGCTGGGGAAGGCGGATACTTTCACTGCCCAGGTAGATGGTTTTTGGCCCGATGCAGCTGGAGATGGTTGAGCGCCAGCCATAGGAGCCGAATTTTGTCCGAATTCCCACAGCTTTGGCTCTCGGCTCGAGCCAATCCAAATCCACGTGTCTTATGTTTGAGCCACTTAGGGCTTTGGGCAGCTCCTCTCGGAATCTGCGGTAAGCCTCTTCATTATAAAGACTGCTGTTGGCCATTGTGATTTACTTTTTACTCTATTTTTCTTGACCTGTGACGATTTGTTTCAGTTCCTCAGCTGTGGCGACACCGCTATTAAAGAGATAACAGGATGTCGTCTCGAGAAGTCGCCTGAAAAAGTTCCTCTGCAATTCTATTCGTTCTGGGGTTACGAGCAGAAGATGAGGGTTATAAAATGGCTGACTTTTGGAAGGGCTGAGAGTCTTTTTCACTCCCAGAATTTCTCCAGATTCAAGAATTCTTAAAGCATCTTCTTTCTCCACCTCAAGTGAAGGGGGAGAGAAAGAGTCGTAGCGAAGGATGAAAACCCAGCGAAGCGCGGTGCGCTTGGAGTGAGCAACAGGTCCGCCAAGCCAGTAGGGATCGAGCATAGCGTGGGCTTCTTTTGAGGCTTTGTAGCAGTAGGGTGAGCCTCTATCCAGGCGGCAGTCATCGCGGCGCAGGCAATCTGAATCTTGACAATCTTCTTTATGAGTAATGACATTTTCGCATTTGCTATAGTCAAAAAGAGGGGCGAGAGGGAGATAAGATTCCACAGTGTTGGTCGGAATGTAAAGTTTCCGCTCGACACAATCAGCCAAAGCCAAGTTTCCAGAATAGCGGACAAAGACGATATCATTGGAATGGATGTGAAACCTTTTGTCCTGAAAAAGCTCAAAAAAGAGCTCTGTTTTTTTGGTCCCTGGGGGGCCAATCAATATCAATCCATTGCCATCAATATCTGCAGACATTCCCCTCACAGCGTGGACAGCAAAGAGCCTTTCTGAGACATCCATGACAAGCCCGAGAGCGAGGCTTCGAATCGGGCCATAGTTATCGGTATTGACGAGGACTCCTGTTTTTGTCTCTGAATTATAAAAAGCGCGTGGTTCCCTGCCTGCTATGCCGTCAACGGCATAGATGATGCCGTGCGGCTCTAAGTCCGCTTCAAGTTGAGCTGGATACCAGTTTTCAATCCAGAAATCGTTGAGATGGGAGATGTTCGTCCGCAATTGAACTATGACGCCGTTGATGTTGGCATTCCACTCAAAATAATTTTCATAGCTGAGATGACCTTCCATTTCCGAAACAAGGACATCCCTCATTTTGACTGTGATGGAGGAGTCGAGAGGAACTGATTTTTTCACTCTCGTTATGGTATTGTTCAGGGCGACGCGTTTTACTTTTTTAGCTGTTTTGAGCTTGGAAAGAGCCTGAATGATTCTGTCCATGCCCTTTCCTAAGTTTTCCATGGAGGTGGCGTAGGAAATGCGGATGTAATCATCAGCGCCGAAAGCGTCCCCTGGGACAACAGCCACCTTGGCTTCCTTGAGAAGATAGTAGGCCATGCCATAAGAGTTCCGGATCTGAATCCCATTCGCTTCCTTTTCATAATAAGAGGAGAAATTGGGAAAAAGGTAGAAGGCTCCCTTAGGCTTGAAACAGGAGATTTGAGGGATTGTCTGGAGCCTCATCAACGCATAGTTTCGGCGCCTCTGGAATTCAGAAGCCATCCTAGAAACCTCATGCTGGGGACCGCTCAAGGCCTCCAGGCTTGCCATTTGAGAAATGGAGCAGGGATTTGAGGTCGTATGGCTCTGGATTTTGGCCATGCCGTTTATGATTTCTGCAGGGCCTGCAGCATAGCCTATCCGCCATCCGGTCATCGAATAGGATTTTGAGACGCCATTGATGATGACCGTTTTCTTTTTTATGTCTTCTCCCAACGAGGCGAAACTGGTGAACTTAAAATCATCGTAGACAAGTTTTCCGTAGATTTCATCAGCAATGACATAGATATCCTCTTGCCTGACAATCTCAGCCAGTGCTTCGAGTTCATGCTTTCGGTAGGCTGCACCAGTCGGGTTAGAAGGATTATTTAGGATTAAGGCCTTGGTCGCTGGAGAGATAGCAGATTTTAACTGGTCAGGAGTCAGGAGAAATTGATTCTCTTCTTTGGTGGGAATGATCAACGCTTTCCCTTTGGCCAGAGTGATAGCTTGGGGATAGGTGACCCAGTAAGGCGAAGGAATGATCACTTCTTCATCTTCATTGACAAGTGCCTGAATCAGGTGGAAGAGAGAGCTTTTGGCCCCGGTGGAGACGATAATTTCATCCGGCTTATAGCTGAGACCGTAATCCTCCTTAAATCTTTCGATGGTCGCTTTTATTAGCGCAGGAATTCCTTCGTTCTCTGTATATTTGGTAAAATTTTTTTCGATGGCCGCAATACCAGCCGCCTTTACATTATCAGGAGTGGGAAAGTCAGGCTCTCCCACACTGAGATCGATAATGTCAATTCCCTCAGCCTTCATTGCCTTGGCTTTGGCAGTTATTTTGAGGGTAGGAGATATGCCAATTTGATTGACTTTTTCTGAGATCATGATTTGCCCATTTTTTAAGAGATGATTATTTTTCTTCTTTTTCTTCTGGGGAAAATTTATCTTTGAAAAATTTCTTTAAGTCCACTCCAATCAGAGACTTAACCACTTCGGGCAACTGAGCTAAGACTTCTGCCACCTGAGCTGTGATCTTTGTTGTTCCCAGGCCTTTATCACCTCCGACAACCACAATTTTATCCACTTTGGAAAGAGGTTCAGAGACAGCCTTGGCCAGTTCGGGCAGGATATTCAGATACATTTCGAAGATGGCAGCCTGGTTGTACTTGTCCCAGGCCTGGGCCTTTTTGAGCATGATTTCAGCCTCAGCCAGGCCTTTTTTCTTGATCTGCTCTGCTTCAGCCTGGCCTTCAAATTTCATGGCTTCTGCTTTTCCCTTGGCTTCTACCTTTATGCGGTATTCTTCGGCTTCAGCTTCTGCCTTGATCTGGTATTTGCGGGCGTCAGCAGGCTTAAGGACGTTGGATTCGAGCTCCTTTTCCTTTCGGGCAATTTCCAATTGCTCAATTTGAATGGCCTGTTCTTTTTCAATGATTTTCACTTTGGCTTCTTCTTTTTTTATTTCCTTGCTGAGGCGGAAGCGTTCAAGTTCGTAGGAAAAGTCAGCCTGAGCTTTTTTCTGATTGACAAGGACCTGTGATTCTGCCTTTTTGCCTTCATTTTCCCATTGAGCCTTGGCGATGAGAGCTTCAGCGGCAAGACGGGCTACTTCTCCTTCCTTTCGAGCCTGAGAAGATTTGATGATTGATTCTTTCTCTGTTTCTGCTTCTGCGATAACGGCATCACGTTTGGCTGCGGCTATCTGGGGTTTGCTCAGGGCATCGATATACCCCTGAGTATCGCTGATATCTTTAAGCGCAAAAGAGAGCATGGCCAGGCCCATACGTTGGAAGTCGCTCCTGGTAGCCTGAGTCACTTTAGCTGAAAATTCTTGCCTTACTCGGTATATTTCTTCAACGGTCATTGTACCGATAACCTCTCTCATCTTTCCCTCAAGGATGGTCATAGAAATATCGCGGATGCCTTCTTTTCCCAAACTCAAAAACTGTTCTGCAGCGAGGCGAATAGAGTGATCCGGGGAGTCTACTTTGACCTGCGCTGTGGCTTCAGCCATGATGGGCACCCCGCCGTGGGTTAAGACTTCGGGCGTCTTTATGTTAAGAGTGATAACTTCCATGGGAAGAATATTGACTGTTTCTATAAAGGGCAAGACAAATGTCCCGCCTCCTAAGCGATAGCGGTAGCCAATTTTTCTTTTCGTCCCATCAGGCTCAACCACCGTCCGTTTTCTTCCCCCTGAAATGATGAGCACTTCATTCGGCCCAACTTTTCGATACTGTTTGGCCATGGCAATGATAATGAGGGCTATTAAGACGACTATGACGCCTGCTAAGATAAGCCAGGAGATAGGGCTCATTGTAACCTCCTTAGAATCATACCTCTTGGGAAGAGGAGTGATTCATAATGTGTCCTGTTTTTATAAAAAAAAACATTATAGTAAAAGGAGATTATTGTCAAGCAGCGTTGTGTGCCTGATTGCATCTCTTTTTCCGTGATGAGTAGGAATTAGAAAATATGAATGGGTGCAGCGAGGACGGACAGGGACACACCGCGACAGGACCCATGCACGAACCTTATCATCACGGAAACGGATATGTTTCCTGTGTGTCTTATCATAGGCAGCGTTGAACATAAAAATCCTGCTGCCTTCTGGAAGCATCTAACGGACCTTTAGGGTTGCGTTCAATTAAAGGTTAAGGAGCCGGGTCTGAGATTATGGTGTGTGCATAAGGGGCACGGATAGAAAATATCTATGCTTCTATCCGGCTCATCACTTCCTATCTGATCAAATACTCAGAAGCCAGGCAAAAGGAAAGAAGCGCCATCAAAGGCGACAAGTTGTTCTGTGTTTTAAAGAAGAAGCACAAGGTTTTAATGCCATAATGTGTTAACTCGTAGAGTTCGCGATGGCGAAATTGCGAGCTTTAGCTGATATAAAACAATTTTTTGGATAAAAATTCAGATTATTGAATTTTATTCAAATTAAAAAAAGGGAAAATAGATATCATCTCATTGATAAAAAATGAATTAGTTATTCTTAAAAAATTGGCACATTTTTTGCTATATTATCATCAATAAAGGATAAAAAAAATTATCTTAATTTTCGCAAGATGGCAAAATATATTTTTCAATTGACTATATTATTTTTTAATGATTTACAAAAAGTTATTTTTCTGCTAAATTTCGATACAAATAAATAGAAAATAGAAAGCAGATGTGATAAAAAAATCGTCTTCCCATAAAAAATTTCCCTGAAAGGAGGCGAAATAAGGAAAAAATAACATTTGGTATTGAGGCATGGGTTTTGATTTAGAAAAAGGAGGTTAAATGAAAAAACACATTAAGTGCATGTTTGCTTTTGCTTTAGCGCTTGTTTTTCTCTCTGGTCTGGCATACTCGCAGTCCAAAGGGACGGGCGCTATCGAAGGCAAGGTGACAGATGAGCAGGGTACTCCCCTTCCGGGGGCAGAGGTCAAGGTCACATCTCCCGACATGATTGGGGGCACTCAGAGTAAAATTACAGATGCGGAGGGTAAGTTCAGATTTATTGCACTGCTACCTGGAATGTACGCTGTTGAGGCCTCGCTTCAAGGATTTACGCCTTCGAAAAAAGAAAATATCCGCTTACATATTGGACAAACTCTAATCGTGGAGATTCAGCTCAGAATAGGCACACTTGAAGAAGAAGTTACTGTTCAGGCTGTTGCGCCTATTGTTGATGTCAAAGATTCAGCAGTTGCTGTTCAAGCTGTTGGCAGAGATTTCATTGATACTGTGCCAGAATACAGGCGGAGAATTGGTTATCTCGTAGATGTTACACCTGGCTCTGTAGGCTACGCTGTCTATGGCGGTGTCAGTAGATCGGGCAATCAGTCTCTTGTCGATGGTATCAATATAAGTTGGTCCGCAGACGGGCTTGATTGGTCCCTGTTTGACTACAACATTGTTGAGGATCTTGAAATACAAGGGCTTGGCGCTTCCGCTGAGTATGATGGTTTTGACGGCGTTATAATGAATGCTGTTACAAAGAGCGGTGGGAATCGGCTTGAAGGACATGTGGAAGCTTTTTACCGCAATTGGAAGTGGACAAACTACAGCCATGTAGACGTCAGCAAGCCCCTCTATTCACTGTATACAAAACCGCCGGAGAGCATGAATGTTGATTATGGTGCCTCTCTTGGAGGACCTATCATTAAGGATAAGATCTGGTTCCTCGCTTCAGCAAGATTCGAAGATACGTTAACAAGGATTGTGGGTATGACTGATAGGTCTGATTTGGAAGCTCCTAAGGCGGATATAAAAGTTACTACCCAGCTTATTCCAAGCGACAGATTATCGGTCATGTTCATTTACGATGATTACTATAATCGAAGGAGTGGGTTAAGTATCACCACTCCTCCAGATGCTACCTTTGTAGAATGGGGCCCGATGTATCAGCTGAACATCAATGAACTGCACACTTTCTCAGACAGGACATTCCTTGAGACTAAGTTTGGAGCATTCTGGGTTCCCTATGAAAATCGGCCCGTTAAGGGATATGACATATCTGGGCGTCAGGATAATCTTACAGGAAAATATAGTACGAATACATATAATTACATGCTCAGTGAGTGGGACCGTTTTGAAGTAAGTTCGACTTTAACTCACCATGCTGATGAGTTTATAAAAGGATCTCATGATTTCAAATTTGGCGCTAATTTTCAATGGGCCCCTAGCTATGAAGAATATGGTTACCCCCATGGGTACGCTTATCTCGATAACGTTTGGGCTGGCGGAAAGTGGCATACCTATGCCTATTCATACTTTATGAGGGAAGACTTCAAATTTACAGTCCTATCGGGCTTTGCTCAAGACTCCTGGAAAATTTCTGATAGACTAACAATAAATCCTGGAATACGAATTAACAGTTACAGAGGGTATCTCAAGACCGTAAATGCTTGGGCATTTAAAACTACAGCTATTGTACCCCGGATAGGTCTTACATTTGATGTTTTCGGAGATCATTCAACTGCGCTGAAACTCCATTGGGGAAAATATGCTTCCGGAATGAAGCACAATTACTATTTAAAGGCAGGCGCAGGTGCTCAGGATTGGGTTATGTATGATGTTGTGCCCCCTCCCAACGGAAAGAAGATTGAAGTAGATAGGGTGGGAATGTCCAATCCTGCAACTATAGATCCAGATATCAAATATCCCGTGATGGATCAGTTCGTCGCTGGGATAGAAAGGGCATTGACGCCAGACATGTCTGTAGGAGTGAGTTTTGTTTACCGAAATTGGAAAAATTTTGTTGAACGCGTGAACACCGGTGGTACCTGGATAAATGTCCCATACAGTTATAAAGATGAAAATGGAGTGATGCAAACGATTGGACTCTACCAAAAAACTTCTAAATCCGCAGCAGATAGATTCTATCTAACTAACCCCAAAGCAGGTAAATATAATAGTGTCGTTGAAGATCCAAGATCAAGGTATTTAGGTCTCGTCCTTACTTTTAACAAGCGAATGTCAAACAAATGGATGCTTAACGCTTCTTATGTCTTGTGTCAGCTAAAGGGGACCGAGCAGGGTGGCTCGTCCGACGTGAGCCTATGGATGGATCCGAACCTTCAGGTAAATTCCTATGGATACTTGGGAAATGATCCCACACATCAGTTAAAAATTTATTCATCATTCTTTCTCCCTCTGGATATCAGCGCAGGTGTTGCTTTCGTTTATATAAAAGGCGCTCCGTGGACAAGACGAGTGTATGCTTCTATTAAAGGAACTCCTTCACAAAATGTATATATCGAGCCGAGAGGTTCGCAGAGATATGCTGACGATAGGCGTTTTGATATCAGGTTCGAAAAGTATTTCAAGCTAGGGAAAACTGAAGCGCAACGAGTTGGGGTTCTTTTTGATGTATTTAATGTTTTTAACTATGGCCGTGCAACAGGAATCGAAAGCAGGGTTAATAGAACAACTTTTGGCAAGGCAACAGGCGTGAACACGGGGAGACAATTCAGAATCGCAGCACGATTACTGTTCTAGCAGATAAAAGAGGAGGGTTTTATCCCCCCTCTTTTTTGTTTTCATGGCTGTTTAAAAATAACTAAGATATTAATAAAATTGTTTTGTTTTCAATAAAGGAGGGAGTATTTATTTTGCATTTAAAATCGTTAAATTTAAAATCATTAAAAGATAGATTTTTTTATTAAACAGCCTCTTATTTTCTAAAATTAGTAAAAGGAATACTGCCTATTGAGTGATTTCATCCATATTTGTATCTAAAAAGGATAAAAGAGAAATATTTATCTGAGATGACAGTAAAATTGGCTCTTAAAATAATCCAAAAAATTTGGGCGATATCTATTTTAGGTAAGGAATCAATCTCCTTGATAAATGGAATATGGTTATAATAAAATAATTAAATTAGAATTTATTTAGCGGTTAGGTCGAGCAATAAATTTAATTTTTTCAACGAAAAAAAGCTTAAAATTAATATATTTCTTTAGCTTTACTATTCTGTTTTTTTTCTTATTCCGGCCCAAAGCCCTTTTTTACCCTCCATATTGGGATAGCATACTAGGGGTATTTACTGAAGCAATATGGCTTGTGGAAAATAAGTTTAATTTTATCAAGCTTGCATTAAAAGAACTGCCATATCGCAATGGTGGTCCTCGAGTCTATTTTATCAGTTTATATCCCTCTTATCTTGCGCTGCTGATGATGATTATAAAAAATCAACGATTATTTTTTTTCTTTAACCACCTAGTAACAATAGGATTGTCATCAGGTGTTATAGCTATCTTTTTTAAGATCTTAAGAAATAATTATGATGAAAAAATCGCTTTTTTTGCATCCATCCTGTTACTTTTTCATCCTATGTATTTATCACAAACTTACGCCATTAATATGGAAATTCCGATTTTATTTTTTTCTATGATGGCGATTTATTATTTTTTAGATGAGAAATTTCTCCTTGCTGGCACTTTTTCAATAATCGCTTTCTTTATTAAACCAACATCGATTGTCATCGCTTTATCTTTAATATTTCTTTATATTCTCTTTTATTTTAAACCTAGAGAAGAAAAACACGCAAAGATATTGTGTTTTTATTCTCTACCAATATGGACACTCTTTATTTATGAATTTTTAAATAGAAGCTATTTTTTTGCGAAAAGTAAATATACGATCATAGGATTATTTAAAGGACTACGTTTATTTTTTGCTCTTGTAGCTAAAGGACCTGATATTTTGCTTTTTGTATTACCTGATATTTTGCTTTTTGTATTACTGGTTCCTATGAGCGCTATTATTTTGTTTAAAAAATATAAGAACTATTTAAACAGAAAAAAAAGAAAGAAAATTCATAATACTTTCTTAACTTTTAGAAATTATTTAAAGAAAGATAAATTAGCTGTGGTAAGCGTAGTCATTTGCACCAGTTTGTTGTTTATGTTTTCAAATATGAAAAATCTTCTTCCTAGGTACTTCCTTTTAGGTTTTCCCTTTTTCTTCATTCTTTTATATTATGGTGTTCTACGCAATACAAGAAAACATGTTAGCAATTTTATTTATGTCGTAATATTCCTCTTCTTTTTATTAAACCTTAAGGGGGATGTTTATGATAATTATCGGAATATGTTATCTCATGTATTTAAATTAAAGGCAGATAAAATTGTGATAAATAAGTTCCAAAATGATAGCATCAATTTAGCGACGACGCTAACAAATGATGGCTTTAATCTAGAGATAACACTCGCCTTTGAAAAAGATATTGAGCTAGATATTGAAATGGCAAAAATAATTGAAAAGAACTATAGCAATAAAAAAATAATTTCAAGTTGGCCAATTTCCCATATCTTATCGCATCCAAAATATGGATATGTCAAGAAGAATAACCTTTATGTCATTGACATAAAAAAAACATCATTGTTCGCATATGAAATATTTGAGAATGTTGAAATTATAAATAAAGATGAGTATATTTGGGTTTATACGGACAATATGTTTTATTATGGCAGCCCAGCTGTGTATGTCCCGCAAAGAGATATTTTGCTTGAGAAAATAAAAAAGGATAATCGGGAAATTATCATTTTCAAAAGAAACTGATGAAAAAATCTATTCATTCTGTTTCATGGACCTTATAAAATGATGAAAGCAAATAATAAATTTCATCAAAAAAAAGATAATTCGAAAATAGAGTATTCGGTTGTTATTCCGGTCTATAACAGTGAACATACCCTTGAGGAACTTTATCATAGGCTAATATCGGTTTTTAGAACTATAAAAAATAGCTTCGAAATCATTTACGTTGACGATGGGAGTAACGACACTTCTTGGAAGAAATTGGAGGAAATACACAAAAGAGATAAAAGAGTAAAAATTATCCAGCTCACGCATAATTTTGGACAACACAATGCCCTCATGTGTGGTTTTCATTTTGTGAGAGGCAACTATATTATTACTTTGGATGATGATCTGCAGAATCCTCCAGAAGAGATTCCAAAGTTAGTGGATAAAATGAAGGAAGGTTATGATCTTGTCTACGGCATCTACATTTCAAAAAAACACAATAGATTCAGAAGACTCGGTTCTTCACTTATGCAGATTGTTTATAAAAAATATTTTCATACAAATAGCATTATCACAAATTTCAGAATTATAAAGAGGCAAATAACTCAGAGGATAATTGATCATGATAAAAGTTTTGTATTTATGGATGGTCTCCTAGCCTGGAAAACAAGAGATATCGGATATATTGATGTCCTGCATAATGAAAGAAAGTACGCTCAATCAGGTTATAAAATTAAAAAATTATTGACTTTCTCACTCAATGTGATCACAAATTTTTCTATTTTTCCTCTTCAAATAGCGAGTGTCTTAGGTTTATTGTTTGTTTTTATGGGAGGAGTTATAGCAATATTTTTTTTTATAAAAAAGATTCTTTTCCATATTCCTGTTGCCAATTTTTCCACTCTGATCGTCGCCATAACTCTTCTTTTTATTTCAGGCATACAACTTCTGACTTTAGGATTGATAGGTGAATATTTGGGGAGAATTTATTTTAACATCAATAAAAAGCCTCAATATGAAATAAGAAAACAATTAAAATAATGAGGTTTGTAGAATATTTAGAATGGGATTCCCAATTTTTTGGTTTCAATATAGGAAGGATAGATTTAAAAAAAGATCATTTAACTCCTGAAGCTTTAGATAGTGCTCTATTGGAAGCGCGTAATAATCATTTGAAATGCTTATATTTAGAGATTCCTTTTGGTCTTCCAGAGGTGGTTGCGTATTGTTCTGAAAACGAATTTTACTTAGTGGACTTGAAAACGACATTAAGCAAGACATTATCTATTAAAAAAAATAAATTCCGATCTAAGAATATAACATACAAGATAAAAGATGAATATTACCCATTTTTTAAAATAATTATAGGAGAAATTTCAAGACAAAGTCGCTATTTTTACGACCCAAAATTCGGCACAAAAAATTGTCTACGTTTATACGAAGAATGGTTAAGAAAATCTATTTATGAAAAATTTTGCAATGATATTATTATCTATATCAAAGATAAGAAACCCGCTGGTTTTATAACAGTAAGAATTAAGAGTGGAATACCTTTTATAGACTTGCTTGGTGTTTCAAATGAAATCCAAAAAAAGGGGATAGGTGCATGTTTAATTGATGAAGTTGAAAGAAGCATGTCCAAATCAGGTCATAAGGTATTAAAAGTTGTTACGCAAGGTCATAATGTCAGAGCCTTAAGATTATACCAAAGAAAAAAATTTAAAATCGAAAGTGTTAACATCTTTTATCATAAATGGTTAGATTAACGTGCCTCTATCAATAAAAATTCCTTTTAACAAGCCTTTAATTTTTGGAAAAGAACTCTATTATATTGCTCAAGCTGTATTAAGTGGTCACATATCTGGCGATGGAACATTTACGAAAAAATGTCAAGCCCTTATGGAAGGAAAATTTAGTGCTAGAAAAGTACTCTTGACCCATTCCTGCACGGCTGCTCTTGAAATAGCAGCAATTCTTTGTGATGCAGGCCTTGGAGATGAAGTCATCCTCCCTTCTTTCACGTTTGTATCAACTGCCAATGCGTTCTATTCACGAGGTTCGAAATTGCTATTTGTGGATATTCGGTCAGATACACTCAATATTGATGAGACAAGGATAGAAGAGGCAATAACAGAAAGTACTAAGGTGATTGTTCCAGTCCACTACTCAGGCATCGGTTGTGAAATGGATACGATTATGGATGTTGCACGACGGTATCATTTGTTCGTCGTTGAGGATGCAGCCTATGGAGTGAATAAGAAATACAAAGAAAAGTACTTAGGGACCATGGGGGATATCGGTGCCTATAGCTTTCATGAAACCAAAAATTTCACATGTGGCGAAGGTGGCGCCATTGTTATAAATAATGAAAAGTTTATTGATCGGGCTGAAATTATAAGGGAAAAAGGAACGAATCGAAGCAAATTTTTTCGAGGTGAAGTGGATAGATACAGTTGGATAGATATTGGTTCATCATATTTGCCTTCTGATATTTTAGCTGCTTTTCTGTATGCTCAGCTTGAAAATATGGATGAGATTGATAAGCAACGTGAGAAAATATTTAATTTTTATTATAACGCTTTGAGCTCTCTTGTAAATGACGGTAAATTGGAGTTGCCCTTTGTTTGTCCCGAAAGCCAATACAATAGCCAATTGTTTTATATTTTGCTCGAAAACGAACAAATCAGAAACGCCTTAATGGATTATCTCAAATCCAAAGGAATATTAGCCGTGTTCCATTATCTCCCATTGCATCTTTCTAAAATTGGAAAGTCTATGGGATATAAAGATGGCCAGTTGCCCATAACAGAATCTATAAGTGGAAGATTGTTAAGATTGCCTTTTTATTATGACTTGAAAGAGAGAGAGCAGGCAATGATCGTAAAAAGAATTAAAGATTTTTTTGCGATATGATTCTCATATTTCCTTATTAAGATTCATCGTCCCAAGCCTCGTTATCCAGATGACGGGCTCTTATCCCTGAAAAAAGGGAAATCCGTTTCTTTGAAGAAGAAATCTCAAGAAAAAAAAGCCAGTTTCCATATTCGACCCTGGAACAAAGAGAAATATTTTTAAAAACCATTTAGAGTGGGTTTACACCTTTGTCTAATTGTGATAAAAAGGAGATGAATTTGTTTTTATTCCATGCGAAAGGATCATTAAATGTGCGAATTAAGGGATGTTTTCATTGTGAGTGCCGCCCGCACGGCAATCGGGAATTTTCTCGGGACTGTTAAAGATTTTAGCGCACCAGAGCTAGGTGGATTTGCCATCAAAGAAGCCATAAAAAGAGCTGGGATTCGGGGCGAGGATGTCGAGGAAGTCATATTGGGGAATGTTGTTTCAGCGGGTATCGGTCAGGCCCCCGCCAAGCAGGCAGCGGTCAAAGGAGGGATTCCTTACTCTGTCAGTTGCTTTGCTGTCAATAAAGTTTGCGGCTCAGGTTTAAAAGCAGTGGCTCTGGCTACCCAAGCTATTCAGCTTGAAGAAAAAAATATCATTGTTGCCGGTGGAATGGAGAGTATGAGTCGCTCTCCGCACCTCCTCTGGGGCGTAAGAGAAGGAGTGAAATTTGGTGATGTCAAAATAAAGGATGCCATGATTCTTGATGGTCTCTGGTGTGCTTTTGAAGATATGCATATGGGAATGACAGGTGAAATTGTGGCTGAAAAATTTGGCGCTACCCGAGAAGAACAAGATCAATACGCCTTGAGCTCCCACCAGAAAGCCATCCACGCTATTGAGAAGGGCTATTTCAAAGATGAGATTGTTCCTGTGGAAGTCCCTCAGAAAAAGGGTGAGCCGATCCTCTTCAGCATCGATGAAGGGCCGCGGAAAGATACGAGCCTAGAAAAGCTGGCAAAACTCAAGCCTGTCTTTAAAAAAGATGGGACAGTTACAGCAGGCAATGCGTCTACTCTCAATGACTGCGGTGCGGCTGTTGTTGTGGCCTCTGACGAAGCTGTGAAGAACAAGAGGCTTCATCCGATGGCGAAAATTTTGGGGACTGCTACCAATGGCGTCGAGGCTTCAATGGTGATGTATGCTCCAAAAGGTGCTATTGAAAAAGTTCTGGCCAACGTCGACTGGAGAATTGAAGATATTGACCTCTTCGAGATTAACGAAGCCTTCTCTGCGCAACTCGTCGTGTTGATTAAACAACTTGGCCTGAATAGAGAAAAAGTCAATGCTCATGGTGGAGCTGTGGCTTTAGGGCATCCTATAGGCGCCACTGGAGCAAGGATTCTGACGACATTGCTCTATGCATTGAAACACAGAGGGATGAAAAAGGGCATCGCCGCTCTCTGTCTGGGAGGAGGAGATGCTGTGGCCATGGCTGTGGAAATGGTCTGAAAGGGAGAAATGATGGAAATCAAAAAAATAGGAATAGCAGGTTCTGGAACCATGGGAACGGGCATCGCTCAAGTGGCTGCCACTTCAGGCTTTGAGGTCATTCTTAATGACATTGCTGAGGAATATCTTGATCGTTCTTTAAAAACAATGGATAAAAGTCTGGCTAAGCTCGCAGAGAAAGGGAAGATTACAGAAGACAAGGACAAAATATTGGGCCGCATCAAAGCAACAACCAATATCCATGATTTCAAAGATGTGGATTTTGTTGTTGAAGCTGTTTTTGAGGATTTTGAGGTGAAAAAGAAAGTCTTGGTCGAGCTTGATAAACTTCTTGCGCCTGAGGTTATCCTGACTTCAAATACATCTTCCATCTCCGTTACCCGATTGGCTGCTTTGACCAGCCGTCCTTCGAAATTTATGGGCATGCATTTCATGAATCCAGTCCCATTGATGACCTTGGTGGAATTGATTAGAGGTTTAGCGACTTCCAAGGAAACCTTCGACCAAGTCAAGAGCGTTGCCGAGAAAATGGGGAAAGTACCTGTGGAAGCCAATGATTTTCCAGGATTTATCTCCAATCGCATTCTCATCCCCATGATTAACGAGGCCGTTTATGCCATGATGGAGGGAGTGGGCACTGCAGAAGCTATCGATACAGTAATGAAGCTGGGGATGAATCATCCCATGGGCCCCTTAGCTCTGGCTGACCTTATAGGTCTGGATGTCTGTCTTTCGATCATGGAAGTTCTCTACGAAGGCTTTAAGGATTCAAAATACAGGCCCTGCCCGTTGCTCCGCAAAATGGTTAATGCCGGCTACTTAGGCCGAAAAACAGGCCGAGGATTTTACGATTACAGCAAATAGGAGATAAAATATAAAAAACCATCAGGTTGAGGAGGCAAAAATGAAAGAAGAAACAGAACAGAAACAAGCATCGAGACAACGAGCTATTGAAGCGGCTGTTTCCCAGATAGAAAAGCAATTCGGCAAAGGAGCCGTGATGAAATTGGGGCAAAAGGAAGCAGCCGTTAAAATCCCTGCCATTCCCACGGGTTCGATTGTTTTTGATTTAAGCCTGGGCATAGGAGGGTTTCCAAGAGGGAGAGTTGTAGAAGTCTTTGGCCCAGAAGCCACAGGAAAGACAACTTTAGCTCTTCATGTCATTGCCGAAGCCCAGAAACAGGGAGGCCAGGCAGCTTTTATTGATGCAGAGCATGCTCTTGATCCCAAGTACGCTGCCAGCGTCGGCGTTGATATCGATAACCTGCTTATCTCACAGCCTGATTATGGAGAGCAAGCCCTTGAGATAGCCGAAGTTTTAGTCCGCAGTGGAGCAGTGGATGTGATTGTGATCGATTCCGTGGCTGCCCTGGTGCCCAAAGCAGAGCTTGAGGGAGAGATGGGAGATGCTCATATGGGGCTTCAGGCCCGTCTCATGTCTCAGGCCTTAAGAAAGCTGACTGCGATTGTCAGCCGTTCCAAGACTTGCTTTATTTTTGTCAACCAGATGAGAGAAAAAATTGGTGTTTTCCTGGGAAGCCCAGAGACAACGACAGGGGGAAGAGCATTAAAATTCTATTCTTCGATGAGGATTGATATCCGCAGACTGACTGCCTTAAAGGAAGGCGACAGTGTCATAGGCAATAGAGTCAAGGTAAAAATTGTGAAGAATAAAATGGCCCCTCCTTTCAAAGAGGCTCAATTTGACATTATTTACGGAGAGGGGATATCGCGAGAGGGTGACCTGGTTGACTGCGGTGTCGAATTCGGGCTTCTCGATAAAACAGGAACCTGGTATTCCTACAAAGGAGAAAGGCTGGGCCAGGGAAGAGAGAATGTCAAGAAACTTCTCAAAGAGAATAAAGATTTAGCCGCTCAACTGGACTTTGAGATCCGCAAGAAGGTTGGGTTAATTCCTTCAGAGCCGCAAACAGAAAAACGCGGCGAAAAATAAAATATTCGCGAGCAAGACTCTGTAGTTAACATATTTCTTTTATCTGAAATAATATTTTTCCTATAAAAAAGCTAAGTATTTTCTTAGAAAAGAATCTTAATTATGCTATTGTAATGAAAAAAGGAAATGTAAGAAACGATAATTATCGAACTTAAGAATGGGAAGGATTAATGCAGAGGAGAAAAAATTCAGTGTTGAAGAGACGTCAATTTTTAAAGATAACAGGCCTTGGAGGAGCGGCCTTATTCTCAGGCTTAGCTCTTCCTTTCAGGGCAGAAATAAAAAAGGAGGAAAAACCTATGGCTTACACAGCAAAAGATTATTCCAAGCTTATTGGAATGCAAGGCTTCAGTGAAGGGCTTTTGAAGAATCACTTCACTCTGTATCAAGGATATGTGACCAATACCAATAAAGTGCTCGATACGCTGGCTCAGATGTTAAAGGAGGGAAAAATAAGCACCCCAGAATATGCAGAACTTAAAAGGAGACTTGGTTGGGAATTTAACGGGATGAGGCTTCATGAATATTATTTTGAAAACTTGGGCGGAAAAGCTGGAATTAACATGAAGGGGAAGCTAGCTAAAAAGATAATCGAGGATGTCGGAAGTTACGAGCTCTGGGAAATAGATTTCAAGGCCACAGGTGCAATGCGTGGCATTGGCTGGATTGTGCTTTACCTGGACAGCGCAAGCGGAAAACTCATCAACTTCTGGATAAATGAACATGATGTCTCCCATCCTGCAGGTTGCCACCCGCTCCTTATCATGGATGTCTTTGAACATGCCTATATGCTGGATTATAGCTTAAAAAGAGCTGATTATATTGAGGCCTTTTTCAAAAACATCGACTGGCAGGTTGTTGAGTCAAGGCTGAAGTAAAGCCTTTTCCTCTCCTTTGCCTTTTCAATCGCAAGGACGATGATCCAGCCAGAGAGGATAAGAGCGCTCAATGCTGAAAGAGCCAAGAACCGAGAATTTATCATCTACTGGATGCAGGCCTCTCAAAGGACAGAATGCAACCATGCTCTGGAGTACGCAGTCCTCGAGGCGAATGAAAAAAACAGGCCGCTTGTTGTCTTTTTTGGAATAACTCCCCGTTTCCCTGAAGCTAATGCCCGACATTATGCTTTCATGCTCGAGGGGCTGCAGGAAGTGAAAGACTCTTTAAGAGATCGAGGGGTAAAGTTTGTTATCTGGCAGAAGTCTCCAGAGATCGGAGCCGTGGAGCTTTCCAAGAGAGCCTGCCTGATAGTTGTTGATTGTGGATACACAAAAATCGAGAAGAAATGGCGGAGAGAAGTTTCAGCAAAAATAGATTGCCCTCTTATTCAGGTTGAAACAAATGTCATTGTTCCTGTGGTTGAGGCCTCTTCAAAAGAAGAGTATGCGGCCGCAACTTTCAGGCCAAAAATGGGAAGACAATTGGAGAAATACCTTTTGCCATTAAAAGAAAAGGCAGTGAAAAAGGAACCCCACGAGCTGGATTTTGAATCTTTCGATCTTGATGATGTAGAAAAAGCCCTGGCTCGACTTCCAATTGAGCGCAGTGTTGGGGGAGTGAGCAGTTTTCATGGAGGGACATCACAGGCCAAAAAGTTCCTGGGGAAATTTGTCCAGGACAAGCTTGATCACTACCCCGAATGGAAGAATGACCCTACGGTTGATGGGACTTCTCTTCTCAGCCCCTATCTTCATTTTGGCCAGATTTCTCCTCTCTACATTGCCTTGAAGGTTAAAAAGAAGAAAGGGAGGGCAACAGACGCTTTTCTTGAAGAGCTTATTATCCGCAGAGAATTGAGTATGAACTTTGTCCATTACAATGAGCGTTATGATCAATTTGAAGGCTTGCCTTCGTGGTGTAGACAGACACTTAGAGAGCATGAGAGAGATCGAAGGGAGTACATCTATAGCCTTTCTGAGTTCGAAAAGGCCAAAACCCATGACCCTTATTGGAATGCTGCCCAGAAAGAAATGGTCTTGCAGGGCAAGATGCATGGCACCATGCGCATGTACTGGGGAAAGAAAATTATGGAATGGAGCCAGAAACCTGAGCATGCCTTCAAGCGTGCCCTTTACCTGAACAACAAATATGAATTGGATGGAAGGGACCCGAATGGATTCGCTGGTGTTTCCTGGTGCTTTGGAAAACATGATAGGGCATGGCCTGAAGGATCCATCTTGGGCAACGTGCGAACAATGAAGGCTAGCGGACTGCTGAGGAAATTTGATGCTGATGCCTATGTCAGAAAGATTGAGAAATTGACAAGTTGAGAGATTTTGCTTATTTAAAAAGGGGAGGCTGGAAATTCAGAAAATGAACTCCAGGGAGGTGAAGCGCCATGCGTGAGCACACAAAAAAAAGGTCAAGAAAGGCTGGCCTTTCTCCTGGAACCTTGGTCCACATCGGGGAGAAGAAGATTGAAAAGACAAAAATTACAGTCATTGATTATGACGAAAAAGAAATTTTAGAGAAAGAAGTCAAAAAAGTTGAGGAATGCTTTCCCTTTAAAGACAAAGACACTGTCACTTGGATAAATGTGGATGGCGTTCATGAAGTTGAAGTCATCGAAAAAATCGGCAACTGCTTTGGCTTTCATCCCCTCATTTTAGAGGACATTGTCAATACGTCGCAGCGGCCAAAGATGGAGGATTTTGGAGACTATATCTATCTTGTCCTGAGAATGCTCAGCTACGATGAGAAAAAGAAACTAACAAAATCAGAACAGGTCAGCCTCATCCTCGGCTCAAATTTTGTTATTTCTTTCCAGGAAGATATCGGAGATGTTTTCGATTCCGTCAGAGAGAGAATCAGGAAGGGAAAAGGCCGCTTGAGAAAGATGGGTGCGGATTATCTTGCCTATACACTCTTGGATGCCATCGTCGATAATTATTTCCTTATCCTTGAGAAACTCGGAGAGAAGATTGAATTTCTTGAAGAAGAGCTTGTCACTGATCCCAGGACAGAGACCCTACGAGAAATGCACAACTTAAAAAGAGAGATGATATTTTTGCGCAGGTCCGTTTGGCCCCTGAGGGAAGTGATCAATGGCTTGGAAAGATCAGAATCATCACTGATCAGGGAATCAACAGGGATATTCCTCAGGGATGTTTATGATCACACCATTCAGGTCATGGATACGGTAGAGACATTTCGGGACATGCTTTCAGGCATGCTCGATACCTATCTTTCGAGCATCAGCAATCGGATGAACCAGATCATGAAGGTCTTGACAATAATCGCCACAATATTTATTCCCTTGACTTTTATCGTCGGTGTTTATGGAATGAATTTTAAGTACATGCCAGAAATAGAATGGCGCTGGGGCTATTTTGTCGTTTGGTCTATAATGGGTGTTGCTGCCATCTTCATGCTGGTTTATTTCAAGAGAAAAAAGTGGCTCTAGCGAAGTAGAAAAAAATTTTTTATTTTGTTGATGGAGTGTCTTCCATGAAGCCAAAAACGATTATCATCTTGGTTTTCATTGCTTTGCTGGTGGTCGTTCTTATCCAGAATTTAAAGATTATCACAAGGCTTGAAACATTTCGCCTCTTTTTTTGGCAGATAAGTATTTCCCTGATCATCCTTGTGCCCTTAATGTTCATTGTCGGCTTTATTCTTGGATTCCTTGTGGCGAAATTGTACCGCCAAAGAAAAGCTCCTTAAACTTCTTGGAAGTGACGGCAATGAGGAATATTTTTAAACACATAAAGACTTATATCTTCAGAGGCCTTCTGGCCATTATCCCCCTGGTGCTTTCCTTTTTTGTCATTCAGTTTATCTATGTCACGATTGACAAGCGAGTTGCGGGAATTATAGAGCGGATTGTGGGCTTCAGGATTCCAGGGCTTGGGATTTTTTTGGTGCTTGTCCTCCTTTATCTTCTTGGCTTGGTTGCAAGCAATTGGACAGGCAAACAGATTTTGGGATTGATTGAGCGGGTCACAGCCCGCATCCCCTTGATTAAGACAATCTATCAACTCGGAAAGCAGCTTGGGATAGCCCTTTCCATGCCTGAGAAGAAAGTGCTCAAACGGGCGGTGATGGTCGAGCACTTTAGACCTGGACTCTGGTCAATTGGTTTTGTGACTGGAGTTGTCAAAGATAGTAAAAATTGGGATGAGAAACTTCTAAAAGTTTTTATTCCTACTGCTCCCAATCCGACAACAGGATTTGTGGTCATGGTTAAGGAATCACAGGTAAGAGATCTAGAATGGAGTGTTCAAGATGCGATGAATGCTGTCATATCTGGAGGCATTATTAGCCCTCCCCAGATCGAGTAACTTTTTAATCTTGAACTTTTATATCGGGAAAAGAACTTTTTAGGGATTCGAATACCCAGGAGGCTGTATTTTCTTCGAAATCGAGCACCTCTTTCTCGGATGGCTTTGTCTTTTCCCATTCCTTTAACTTCATGGCGGCTTTTTCCAAGACCTGATTTTCAAGTCGGAATAGGCTGTTTAAAATGCCATCCCCTCCATAAGTTTTTAGCCTGGTCACATTCAAATACTGAGGCATATTGCCTCTTCGATCCGGATAAAGATAGGAAACAAGAGCTTTTGAGAAATCGTTCAGAGGAGCTGTTTTCTGGCCTCCGAGTGCTGGAGGAACTGAGGCGGCCATGGTCCACAAGGGAACTGCCACTGATGAGATGGGCTGGCCGAAGATGATCCACATCGTAGCCGAATAGGCTTTTTCTCGGCTTGAAGCACCGTGGAAAAGAGCCACGGCAACGGTTGAATTGCGATTGATAGTGTCGTTTGTATTGATATAGAGAGGGTTCGCAGAATCGTAGATTGTGGGGCTTGTGAGAGGATAGGAATGGAGTTTTTCATTGGCCAGGTCTCGCGAAGCTTCCTGAAGAATGAATTTCAGGTTGAGGCAACCCTGTGCTGAAGCGGTCTGAAAGAGATGAGAAGCTCTCTCGAATCGGATATAGCCCCCGCCGGTGTATTTTTGAGGAGCAGTGAAAGCGTAATTTGTGCGGACAATATAGCCAGAAGGCGCAACTTTTGGATCTTTGGTGTCGAACTTTTCGAAACTCGATCTCCCTGTTTCATAAAAACATGCATTGCCCTCGGCATCAATCACTCCGAAGTTAGCAGCTAGGTCGTACTTTCCCGTTGTCTTTTTTAAAAGATTTTCAAAATCTGAGGCATTGGCACATTCGCCGAGAACTAGCTTCATGAAGCGGCCGTTATCGTCGCCTTCTTTGTCCTTTTCAGCTAGGTCTGGGGATGCTGCGTTCATGATGGCAAAGCCTTCTGTGTTTATCCCAGCCAGGACTTCTTCGCCTTTTATGTCCACAGCGTTTATGAGTCCAATGAAGTTGTACTTTGCACCGGTGATGTAGATGACCTTATTATCGACAAAATTTGTATCCCTGTTTTTCCACATCAGGGGTCGGCCATCTCCTGTTGTCCTTCCCGAGACAACTGCCACAGTACAAGGAAGAATTTTTAGATTCCCCAGGAGAAAAAAAGCAAAGAGGAAGGGTAAAAAATGTTTTTGCAGCAAATATTTCTTTTTCATGAAACTTCCTCCTCTCAAAAAATTTCCTAAAGATAACTAATTCAATGCAATTATATCATGCAAGTTTATGAATCGGGAACCAGTTCAAAAGAATTAAAAACCACTTGACAATCCTAAAACTGTATTATAATATTAATACGGTAATACAGAGGTTGGCAAATGATAAAAATAGATCTAGCGAGTTTTCTTCCCATATATGAACAGATAAAAAAAGAAATAAAGAGAAAAATCACCCTCGAGGTTTTAAAACCTCATGAACCTCTGCCTTCCATCCGCGACCTCGCATCTGAGCTCATTATCAATCCCAACACTGTGGCTCGAGCTTACAGAGAACTTGAGCGGGAGGGATTCATTTATACCCGTAAAGGAAAAGGATGTTATGTTTCTGACAATTCCGCCTCACTCATCAAAAAGGAGCGAGACAGAACTCTGAATCAAATTCTTGACCAAGTGATTGAAGAGGCAACGAAATTCAACCTCAGAGAAGAGGAAATAAAAAGACTCTTTGAGCAAAGGCTTCGGCTGGTTATGGATGAGAAGAAAAAGGGAGGGAGAGATGAGTGAAATTTTAAAGATGCAAAATTTAAACAAAAGATTTGGTCGAAAGATCGTTTTAAAAAATTTCAGCATGGCTCTTGAAGAAGGAAAGGTCTATGGACTCCTTGGAAAAAATGGAGAAGGGAAGACCACGCTCATCCGGATGATTATGGGAGTCATCCCTGCTGATAGCGGAGAAATGTTTTACAAAGATAAAAAAATCAACTTCAACGATAGTTCCTATAAAAAACAAATAGGCTATATTCCTGAGGACCCTTTCTTTTTCAGCTGGATGACGATAAAAGAATTATTGGATTTCAATTCATCTTTTTATCCCAGCTGGAATTTCCGGAAAGCAATGGACTATTCGGAAAGATTTTCTTTAGATAAAAAAACAAAAATCAAGCATCTTTCTCGAGGAATGAAGCTAAAGCTCGGATTGATCGCGGCTTTGGCTTCTGAGCCACAACTTTTGATCCTTGATGACCCCACCTCAGGCCTGGATGTTCCTACAAGACAGGATTTTTTAAAAGATATCGTCAGAGAGCTCTCAGATGCCGGAACAACAATTCTCTTCTCCACTCACCTTGTTCATGAGCTGGAGAGGATTGTTGAGCATTTGAGCATCCTTCATGGAGGACATCTTATTCTTGATGACGATTACGAGAGAGTGAAAGACTTAACGAGAAGAGTTCGTATGACCTTTGAAGATTCTCTTCCAGAGCAAATTGAGATGGGAGGCATTCTCTCCGAGCTAAAGAAAGGGAATCGGATGGAAATGGTGATTTACCCCTGGGATGTGGAGAAAGAGAGAAAATTAAATATGTTCAGCCCTCTCCGATTGGAAGTTGAACCTTTAAGTTTAGAGGAAATTTTTGTGAGCTTTGTCTCTTAAAATTGAAAGGGCATTGGAGGAGCCAATGTTTGGGAAATTATTTCTAAAGGAATGGAGAGAGAAAATAAATATATTTATTTTTGCTCTAATTGCCATCCTTCTGTTTCTTCTAGTATTTTTGACAAATTCTAACGAGAGAGAATTGAGAGAATTATCAGCCAGCGCCATGATCTTGATTTTTCTCCCTTTTGTAGCTCTTCTGCTCGGCTCAAGCGGCTTTTATGCAGAATTCAGGGACGATGCCTGGGCTTATCTTTTTTCCAGGCCAGTCAAGAAATGGAAGATCTGGATCATCAAATATTTTTCCTTGCTCGCCATCCTGTTTTCAATTCTTTTGATTTTTGTTTTGGCGATGCAGATAACGCCAGGATTAAAAGAAATTGTGAGAAGCTTGACTTTCCCAACGGGATTCGAGAGAGATATTTCCTTTTTCACTTTAGGCCTTTTGCTTAATCTCTTTTTTTTCACCATTGCCTTTTCCATTTCTTTTATGTCCGAAAAACAATTCATTATCATTTTTGCTTCGATTTTGATCGGCCTCGGCTTGACTTTTGTTTTGTATGAACATCTTTATTTCCTCCAGCTATTCTACCCCTATCGTCTAGGTCTTAAAGGAATTTTCCCCTTTGTAGCTTTAAGTTTTATTTCGGCCTCGATTTTGACTTTTATGAAATCTGATTTTTCCCAGATGAGGAAAAAAATCAGTTTCTTTTCGAAGCTTGGGGCTCTATTTTTAATCATCTCGATAGGGTTGAGTACTGCTTGGACAATGGCAAGTGGAAGTTTTATTGGAAGCCGAGAGGTCATTTACAATTTGCATACCTTTGAAGGAGATGCCTATTTTAGTACATATAAAGGAATTTTCAGATATCTTCCAAGTGTAGATAAAGTTGAAAAAATCGAAAAGTCTAAGCTGACATTTCCACTCATCTCTATTGGGGGTGGAAAGATTCTTTTTTCGAATTATAAAGGATGGAGAGAAGATACCCAGGAGTTATGGGTCATGAACACAGATGGCTCTCAAGGAAAATGCCTTATCTGTAACAGCCACAAAAAAGATTCTCTCTTAAATAATTTTCATCTTTATTCTTTCCTTATTTCGCCTGATGGAAAGAAGGTCGCTTTTCTTGGACTCCCTTTAAAAAAGATAGCAAGGAGCTCCTGGCCAAATCTTTTCTGGATGAATTCAGATGGCACAGGTTTACGGAGCATGCCTTTAGACTTTTCTAAGATTAACAATTTTCGATATGCCGCATGGACAGAAATAGTCGCATGGGCAGAATTTGGGAACAATCTGGTGATTCTCCTTAGGCCTCGCTCGGGATCCACAGCCTTTACAAAAATTTTGATGTTTAGCCCAGAAAATGAAACCTATAAAATTTTGGCTGAAAATATAACAGGGCCATGGCGACTTCCTGTCTCTGAGGGGCAGGATTTCCTTGCTTTTTTCTATCGGAGTGAAAGCGAAGAGAAAAAGATTTTGACTTTGCTAAACCTGAAATCCCTTGAGAAAAAGGAAATCTCAAGAGATGATTTGATAAAACCTGGAAAAATCAAATGGAGCAAAAATGGAGAAAAGATTGTATTTTTGAGTGAGAAGAATAAATCAGAATTTCACTTAGTCGTTTATTCTCTATCTCGCCAAAAAATAATAAACACAAAAGAGTTGAACCAAGATAAATCTTTCCCTTTCATTACAAGAATGGATTGGGTCTTCAATGATCAGAAGCTCGCTTTGGGCAGTGTCACGAGCGGAAAAGGGTATTTAAAGGTTTTGGATAAGGATTTAAACGAAGAAAAGCGGATAGACATTCCTTTTCCTGCAAAATATCCTCTGGATGTGTGGGGCTTAAACAATATTGCCTTGATTATAGATTACGATAAAGGTGAGCTTTGGAGGGTGAATTTAGAGACAGAAGAATGGAGGAAGATTTACGAGAATTAAACATTAGAAAAAGTATTATTTCTGGACGCTTTTTTTGAGATAGCGGGCAATCTCCTCATGAGTCGCAAACCAGACGTTTTTTCGGGAAAGCATGTGCTCGATGAGTTTTTCTAGCATCACGATCCGACTTCTGTGGCCGATATACTTGGGATGCATGGTTAAAATAAAAAGCGTCCCTTCTTCATAGGCTTTGTCGAATTCTGCAGCCCAGATAGAAAAAACATCCATCGGCGCAATTTGAGGCCTGACGCTTGTGTATCTGTCAAAGCCAAAATAGGGATAATCATCCAAGAGCCATTCTACAGGAAGTTCGACGACACCCGTAGGCTTTCCCTCTTCGAGAATCTCGTAGGGTCGGTCGTCAGCCATAAGGCTAGAATCGTAGACAAGGCCTAGCTCTCTTATGATTTTAAGAGTGGAAGGGCTGAAATCCCAGGAAGGAGTGCGAATTCCGCTAGGCGCCTTTCCCACAGCTTCTTTGAGGACTTCGTAAGATTTTTTCATCAATTCTCTCTCCTCTTCTTCAGAGAGAAGAGAATTTCGTTCATGAATCCAGCCATGGATTCCGATTTCGTGGCGTCCTTTGGCGATAATGGACTTTATTTCTTCTGGGTGTAGAAGTGCTGTGACAGCAGGAACAAAGAAAGAAGCTGGAATTCTGTATTTATCAAGAAGGGCTAAAATTCTGGGGATAGCAACCCTTGCAGCGTAATCACCTTGAGAGAGAACTCCGGGTGATAATTGGTTATCTCTCAAGAAATTTGTCTCGGCGTCAAAATCGAAGGATAAAGCCACAGCTACTTTTGCTCCCTCAGGCCAGCTATCTGGAGTGAGGTTTTTTCCTGCTTGCACTTTAGTCACCAAAGATTTTATTTTCTCCAGACTCCATTGCCAGGGCTTTTCCTCTTGCGATTGATCTATTCCAAAAACCAAAAAAGGGGCCAGAAGAACCATGAAGCAGGTGCCAATAATCAAATATTTTTTCATATCTTTTTCCTCCTCCAACCGAATTTTTAGGGAAACTCTTCTATTATGGCCGGCCGACCACAGTCATGTAGAGCACACTTTCTTCTACTCCATCGACATCAATGATTCTATTGACTTCGTCATCATAGAGGGCAGCTACCTGACATGTTCCCATGCCAAGAGAGATAGCTGCGAGGGCGAGATTTTGGGCGATGTGACCGGCGTCAAGATAAACGTAGCGGTAAGCCCTTTCACCGTATTTCCATTTTGACCTTTCAAAAATGGCTGTCCAGATAAAAACAACAGCCGCTTCGGCGACAAAATCCTGGTCTAAAGATGCTTTTGCGATTTGACTCCCAAAGTCTCCTGTGCGAAGCTCTTCAAGCTCATGATTTTTGACATCATAATGATAAACCCCAGGCTGAATGCCCTCGACACCGAGGATGATGAGATAGGTTTCAACGGGGTAAAGGGCTCCAGCTGAGGGAGTTGATCTCAACTCATAACCCATCGATTTTTTTGTTATTCCTTGAGAGGCCCAGAGCAGTTGAGAGAGTTCGCTTTTCTTCATGGACTCATCCCGAAAGCTTCTGATGCTGCGTCGCCGCTTTATGGCTTCCCAAAGAGACATTCCTCCTTGATCCTGTGGCGCTTCTAATTTGATTTTTGGCGAAGAGGGATAACTCTTGTACGTTTCGGGCTTCCTCTGCCACTGGATGTATCCGCCAGACAGTTTTCCCCTGTAATACTTTGTTTCTTTTTGAAAGATATCTCCTTTTCCGCTTTTCATTTTCCTCTCCTTATAATAGTCGCCATTATCTTTTTTTATTTCCCTTTTTGGAGTTCCAATAGCCTTGTCTTAGCTCTTTCAAAATTGGGATTAATCTCTAATGACTTCTTGTAGTATTCGATAGCCTTTTCTTTTTCTCCAGTCTGGAGATACATATCCCCAAGATCTGTGTAAAGGCTTGGTTCTCTAGGATAGAGCTCAATAGCAATAGTCAAAAGAGCCATTGCATGCTTCAATTTATTAGCCCTGACTAATCTGCTTCCAAGTCCAAAGAATTGGTTTAAGCTCAAAATGGAGTGATAAGGATCCAAAGCAATGGCTTCCTTATAGAGATTACGGGCCTTTTCAACATTCCCTGTCCAGAGATAAGCTGAGGCAAGGGAAGCATAGGGGACAGGAGAACTGGGATAGAGGTTTCGGCTTAAGTTTAGGACCCGAAAAGCTTTTTCAGCATCATTTTTCTCCAGCAAGGCTTGCGCCACATTGGCCAGATCCTCGGTGAAATTGGCATAAAAGCTTGCTCCAGAAAAAGTCTGCTTGAGCGTTGTTTCAAGTTCATCGAAGTTTGCACTCGGAGTGATAAATAAATGGCTGACATAATCTGTATATGTCGCTTTCCAATCTTTCTCCCAGTTAGAAATCATGCGGCTGAAATTTTTTTCAAATCGAGGAAATTTTTTTTGGTCAGGACTGTTTTCGCTGACTTTGATATAATCGCTGAAAAAAGCTAAGGGTCCACTTTTTTGGTACGATTGAAGCTTTTCCTTGCCAAGGGTTTCTTTAAGGGCTGAGGCCATAAAAGAGCCAACCTTGATAAAGGCTTGATCGGAAACAGGATGAATCCCTGACAATATTTTCCTTCTTGTTTTTTCGAAATCGCTTTTTAATTCTTTTTCGTTGACATATTGATTAAGGTAGGAAAAGGCTTTTTCCAGATCCTTCTCTCCCTTTGCTATGGGGTTCCCATACCAGTCATAAGAGCTCATTCCATAAGAGAAAGTCTGGCTGCAGGCTTCATACATAACCTGTTGAGTCCTGTCTGAGGCATAAGCAGCGCTGTCCATATCTTCATCCAGGACAAGCTCTGTCAATCGGTTAACATAGGTCATGAGATTGACCCCTTCCAGGTTTGAAGCGATGGCAACAGCAAATCGTTCAGTTGGGAAAATGAGAATCTGGGTTCTTGTTTCAGGCTGAGATCCGCTATGATTGACCTGGAAATGTGCTCTCCAAGGCCGCACAAACCAACCCATGCCATATCCTGTGAAAATGCCGTTCTTTTGAATCATGGAAGAAAACATCGCTCGCAGAGTTTCTTCTTTGAGAAGCTTTCCTGAAATTATTCCCTGGCAATATTTGATAAGGTCCAATGCTGTGGAGCGTGTGCCGCCTCCTGCAAAACGGCTTGAGACATCAACATATTCTGAATTCTTGAGTGTATTATTTATGATCCAGTAACCCCTAACGCGATTGGGAATCAGATCTAAGGGATTGTCCATCCGTGAATTTTTCATGTCAAGTGGCTCAAAAATATGCTTTTTTATATAATCACCATAGGACTCTCCTGAGGCTCCCTCGATAACAGCGCCGAGGAGATTGAAGCCGTAGCTTGAATAGTTATAACGGCTTCCAGGTTCAGCCACAAGGTCGAAATCCTGAAAAATTGCCAGGGCGTGCTTTGTGTTCATGGGCTCCTTGATGTGACCTTCTCTAGCATCGTTTTTATAATGGCTGATTCCTCCCAGATGACCTAAAAGCTGGCGCACAGTCACTGGCCATTTCTTTCTGGGAAAATAGGGGACATAGGTTTGAACCTCAGCATAAAGATTTATTTTTCCTGTCTCAGCCAATTGGAGAATGGCGATGGCAGTTATGGTTTTAGTTACAGAAGCCAGCCGATAAGAGCTTTCCGCTTTGGCAGGAACCATATTTTCGAGGTCCGCATATCCAAATCCTTTGGCCCAGACATAGTCATCTTTCATAAATCCGACTGAAAGGCCTGGAACTTTATCCACAGCCATTTGCTCTGCCACAAATTCTTCAAAAGCTTGAATTGCCTCGGAATAGAGAGGTTGAGTCTGCTCGGTTGCTTCTAAAGTAAAGGTGCTCGAGGCACTCCACAGAGCAAAGAAAAAGACAATGAGTGCAATCCTAAACTTTCTGTTCATGAAACCTCCTTTTTTCAAAAGGCCTTTAATCTGGGATGATAGCTTGTAATCAGAAAGGAGATCGTAAAACAGCAGACCTCATTGAAAAATTATGCCTTGTTTTTTTCTGATCTATGCGCTTTGTAGCTTATAGCACAAGAAAAAGTTTGAAGTCAAATTCACATTGTTTACATAGAAGAACAGCTTTGGGCTCTTGAGCTTCTGAGGAGAGAAAGAGAAGAGGACTTGGATGAGATAGAGACTGAACATCCTAGCTATTTATTGGCTCAGGATACATTTTGCGTTGGATATTTGCTTTGAAAATTCTGATCCCAACTTAGTCAAAAACCAGCAATCCCTGAATTTATCTTATCCCCAATTTTTCTTTGAAGTAGTTAGTGGTTTTAAGAAGACCTTGTTCCAAGTCGACCTTTGGCTCCCAGCCGAATGTTTTTTTTGCCAAAGAAATATCAGGACAGCGACGTACAGGGTCGTCGGGAGGTAAGGGCTTATGGACGATTTTAGAGGAGCTTTTTGTCAACCTGATAACTTTTTCTGCAAGCTCAAGGATAGCAAATTCCTTGGGATTTCCCAAATTGACTGGCCCTATGAAATTTTCTGTTTCCATGATTGCGACAAGAGCTTGGATAATGTCAGAGACATAGCAGAAAGAGCGAGTCTGGCTTCCGTCTCCATAGACAGTGAGAGTTTCTCCCTTTAGCGCCTGAACAATAAAGTTGCTGATCACTCTTCCGTCATCTATGGCCATGCGCGGGCCATAGGTGTTAAAAATTCGCACAATTTTGATATTCACTTTATTCTGGCGATGGTAGTCCATCATCAATGTTTCAGCCACTCTTTTTCCCTCATCATAACAACTGCGAAGGCCGATGGGGTTGACATGACCCCAGTAGCTTTCAGGTTGAGGATGAATTTTTGCATCGCCATAGACTTCTGAAGAGGAAGCAAGGAGGATTCGGGCTTTTATCCTCTTAGCCAAGCCAAGCATATTGATCGTGCCCATGACATTCGTTTTGACTGTTTTTATAGGATTGTGCTGGTAGTGAATGGGAGAAGCAGGGCATGCCATGTGGTAAATTTTGTCGACTTCGACAAAAAGAGGATGAATGATGTCATGACGGATCAGTTCGAAATAGGGGTGAGAAAAGAGATGGCGGATATTATCCTTGGATCCTGAGAAGAAGTTATCGATGCAGACGACATCCGCTCCCTTATCGAGGAGGTATTCGCAGAGATGGCTGCCCAAAAAACCTGCACCACCTGTGACTAAAATGCGGTTCATGTCTCTTTCTCCTTTCTCATCCAGAGGCGCTAAAGAGGATATTCTTTTTTTTAAGGACTTCCTTTTGCATCTGGATGAGCTCTGCAATTCCCTTATCAGCTAAATGAAGGAGGGTTCCCAGTTCTTTTCTTGAGAAAGGATTTTTCTCGGCCGAGGCTTGAACTTCAACGAGTTGCCCCTTATCCGTTTCGACAACATTCATATCAATTTCTGCATTGGAATCCTCGCTGTAGTCAAGGTCAAGGAGGAGTTCGCCACGAACCTGGCCTACAGAGACAGCGCCCACTAGGCGCTTGAGAGGCATGCGCTCGATCATATTTTCATCCAGCATCTTTTTTAAAACAAGGGCCAGTGCCACGCAGGCAGCTGTGACCGAAGCCGCTCTTGTTCCGCCATCGGCCTGGATAACGTCGCAGTCGAGAATGATCGTCTTCTCTTCGAGCAGGCTCAGATCTGTGATAGCTCGCAGAGCTCGGCCAATGAGGCGTTGGATTTCCTGGCTTCGTCCTGAAAGCCGGCCCTGGATCCTTTCCCGGATAGTCCTTTTTTCTGTGGCCCGGGGAAGCATAGAATATTCGGCTGTAATCCACCCAGAACTACTGTTTCTGAGAAAAAGAGGGACTTTTTCTTCAATTGTGGCTGCAACCACAACTCTTGTTTTACCGATTTCAATAAAAGCTGAACCATCTGCAAAGTCGAGATAATCAGGCCGTATTTTCACTGGCCTTAGCTCGTCAAGAGCACGGTTGTTTACTCTCATTTTACCCTCTGTAGTTTTTCCTATTAGCTAAAACTTTAATCCTGTCTTTCTTTTTCAGGTCTTGATTTCCACCTGTTGTGGAACCAAAGCCAGAAATTGGGATTTTGCCTTATTTCGCTCTCGATAATCTTAGTGCATATCTGCGTGATTTTCAACACATCGTGTTCGAAGTTTCCCTCTAAGGTTATCTTCAGAGGCTCAAATATCTTAAGATGATAAACTCGATCTTGGCTTGGATAGCAGAAGACGGGAATGATGGGGGATTTTGTTCTTAGAAAGAATGAAGCTAAGCTCGGTGTTGTGGCTGCTAGTTTTCCAAAAAAATCGACAAAAATAGCCTGGCTTCGCAGGACATTCTGGTCAATCAAAAGGGCGACTATTTCCCCACGTCGAAGACACTGAAGAATCTGTTTAGTAGCCTGCTTTTTGTAGATAATTCTGGCTCCCAGACTCATTCTGAGTTTGACGAGTTCTTTTTCCAGAAGCTTGTTATCTAAAGGTCGGGCAGTGACCCATAATTTTCCCAGTTTTGAGACAAAAAATGAAGCCATCTCCCAGTTCCCATAATGAGCAGTGAAAAGGAGAGCTCCTTTCCCCTCTTGAAGTACCTTTTGGAGGTTTTCTTCGCCTTCCGCAGTTATAAGCTTTTCCCTCTGTTTATCTCCAAGATGAAAGATCTTGAGTATATCAGCAAGGGTCTGGCCAAGGTGGATAAAGGAATTCCGGGCAATTTTCTTGCGGTCGGAGATGGCCAGGTGAGAAGCGAAGGCGATTTTAAGGTTAGCGAAAGCTATCTGGCGATGCCTTCTATCCAGGTAATAAATGATAAATCCTGAAATTCGCCCGAAGACAAGACAGAGCTCTCTTGGAAAAAAGAAAAAAAGAGACTTTAAGGCTTGAAAAATGAAGAATTCCGCATAATCCTTAAAAACACTCATCCCTGAAGATTATCGATGTTCTGAAGGAAAGATTTTATTCTTTCATAGAATTTTCCTTCAAGCTCTAAGCCAATCTTTAAATAATAAACTGGGATTTTTTCCAAAAAATTCTTGTTTGGAATTATCTTTATGGCATCTTTCTCTGTGGTCATTGCCGCATCAGGCCTGAGTTCTTGATATTTTTTGACTATCTTCTCTAAAGAAGAAATGGGATAAGAATGGTGATCGGGGAAATTAAAGAAAAACGCAATTTCCATACCTCCTTCTTGGAGAAGAGTGATGAATCTCTGAGCTCGAGCTATTCCACAAAAAGAAAGGATTTTTTTCCCCTTAAAACTCTCACTAGGAAGGCTTTCTTTTGCACTCAATCTGAAGAAACCTCTATTAACTACAGAATAATCAAAAATCTCTGTTTGAGGGAACTTTTCTTTTAGACTTTTTTTTAAAGGGATCTCAACTCCATTCTTTAGCAAAAGGATGTTGGCTCTTTTTAGGGAAAAGTCACCTTCCCGCAGAGCAATTTTTTCTTGTGGATCGTAAAGAACAATATCCAAATCCCTAGAAAGACGGCGGTGCTGAAAGCCATCGTCCAGGATTGCAACTTGAAATCCCAGCTCTTTTGCTTTTTGGCAGGAGATCAAGCGTTGCTTTCCGATAAAAATTCCAGCTTGAGGGATATTTTGGCTGACCATAAAAGGCTCATCGCCACTCTCTTTCCAGGTTCCAAAGATCTTTCTTCCGTCAGAGAGTACTCCTCCCCTTTTTTCCCACTTTCCTTTATAACCTCTTGAGATGAGTGCCGGTTTAATTCCTTCTCTGATGAGAAAAGACATCAATTCCATGACTAGAGGGGTTTTCTCAGTTCCTCCAAAGGCGATATTTCCTACACTGATGACAGGGAGGGGCGATTTTCTTGGTATAAATATTTTGCGTTCATAGAAGAGATTCTTGATTTGACAGACGAGCTGAGAGAATATGGAGAAAAGGAATAGAAGGATTTTCATCCTCTGGGGACTATACTACAACCCTTTTTCTCTTTCAACTAGGACTGTCCATAAGCATTTCCATGATGATAAGGTTCAGGTCCCATCGCGGGGTGTCCCCGTTTGTTTTGACTTTCGTTTTTTCCTGTGATAATTTTAGCTTTTAATTTTTCTCTTCATAATTTTCTTGTTTCATCAAAGAAATGAGTCTTTTGGTGAAGTGCTCATCCAACACTTTAATTAAGGAGGGGGATATTTGAGAAAAAAAATCTTCTTCTCGCGCTTTTTAATGGTCTTAGGCATTGGCTTAAGTCTTTTTCTTTTTCTTGGGGCAAAAAAAGTGACAAAAGAGCCTGAAATTCTTCTGGCTGAATCTGTTCTTGATGGACTCAAGTGGAGATGTATTGGCCCCGCAATAACGGGAGGCCGGATAGATGACTTTGCTGTCGTAGATAATAATCCCAGTATCGTTTATGTAGCCACAGCCTCAGGAGGATTGTGGAAGACGACGAACAACGGCGTGACATGGGAGTCTATTTTTGACGACCAGACAACAAGCACCATCGGCGATGTTGCTGTCACTCCTTCAAATCCTGATATAGTCTGGGTTGGCACAGGAGAGGCCAACAACCGGCAGAGCTCGTCTTGGGGCGATGGAGTCTATAAATCCGAGGATGCGGGCAAGACTTGGAAGAATATGGGACTTCGGGATACTCATCACATCGGACGCATTGTCATTCACCCTACTAATCCTGATATCGTCTATGTCGCTGCGCTTGGCCACCTCTGGGGCCCCAACAAAGAAAGGGGTCTGTTTAAAACAACTGATGGAGGAAAAACTTGGACGAACACCAAGTTCATTGATGAAAATAGCAGCTTTGTCGATGTCGCTATAGATCCTGAAAATCCAAACACTCTGTATGCTGCCTCTTACCAGAGGCGACGGACTTCATGGGGCTTCAATGGAGGCGGCCCAGGAAGTGCTATTTACAAGACTACAGATGCAGGGGAAAACTGGATTCGGCTGACCAATGGGTTGCCTGAAGGCAACACTGGACGGATTGGAATTGATATTTACCGCCGAAATCCCAGCGTTGTCTATGCCACAATCGAGCACAAAGAGGGCGGTATTTTTCGCTCAGAAGATAAAGGTCTAACTTGGAAAAAAATGTCGAGCACAAACCCACGGCCGATGTATTATAGCCAGATACGCATCGACCCCAATAATGACCAGAGGATATGGGTTTTAGGAGCCTCGATGTATGTCTCTGATGATGGTGGGAGAACTTTCCGCACCGATTATGTGAGGGAGATTCACAGCGACCACCATGCCATGTGGATCAATCCTGCGAGTTCCAATCATATGATAGTTGGCTCAGACGGTGGTATTCATTTCTCCTATGACCGAGGCCGAACCTGGGATTTTATCAACACCTTACCCCTTGGCCAGTTTTACGAGGTAGGATTTGATATGCGCAAGCCTTATTATATTTATGGCGGGTTGCAGGATAATGGAAGCTGGGGTGGGCCGAGTGCAACTTGGTATAGGCTCGGAATCACCAATGACGATTGGGTTGTCGTAGGAGGTGGAGATGGCTTTTACACCCAGGTCGACCCATCAGATTACAACACCATCTATGCTGAATCCCAGGATGGCAGTGTCTTTCGCTTTGATTTAAAGTCAGGAGAGAGAAAATCCATCAGGCCTGAGCCTAAAGACCAAAAGGAAGTTTACAGGTTCAACTGGAATAGCCCAATCCTCATCTCACCTCACGACCCCAAAATGATCTATTATGGTGGCAATAAACTCTTTATATCTCGAGATAGAGGGGAGACTTGGGAGGCCTCGACAGATCTCACTGCTCAGCAAGATCGGGATAAACTGCCAATAATGGGAGTTCTATCTGACCAGGATACTCTTTCTCGAAATGATGGCGTTGTTTTTTATGGCACTATCACAACAATCTCTGAATCACCCCTTAGGGAAGGACTTCTCTACGTGGGAACAGATGACGGCAACCTCCAGGTCTCTCGAGATGGAGGTAAAACCTGGAAAAACGTTATTGACAAGGTTCCTGGAGTGGCGAAAAATACCTATGTCAGCCGCGTTGTTGCCTCTTGCTTTGAGGAAGGGACAGCCTATGTGACTTTCGATGGCCACCGCAACAATGATTTTAAGGCTTATGTCCTCATGACAACGGATTATGGAGAAAGCTGGAAGAATATTTCTGCCAACTTGCCTGAAGGTGGAACAGTGAGCGTCATCAGAGAGCATCATCGCAATCCTAACCTTCTTTTTGTCGGGACTGAACGTGGTGCCTTTCTCTCTATTGACAGGGGAGGAAAATGGGTCAGGATTAAGAGCAATCTTCCCATTATCCCTGTCGATGATATTGCTATTCATCCTAGGGAAAACGATCTTGTTTTCGGAACGCACGGCCGCAGCATATGGATTTTGGATGATATGACTCCCTTAGAGCAATTGACAAAGGAGACGCTCGCTTCAAAAAGTTATCTCTTTGACATCCGACAAGCCGTTATCTTTAATCCTTATTCCCACAAGGGAAACCTTGGCCATAAAATTTTTGTCGCCCCTAATCCGCCTTATGGAACCATAATCAGCTACTATCTGAAGGAAAAGGCTAAAGAAGATGTAAAAATCCTAATTTCTGACAGCTCAGGTAAGACCGTAAGAGAACTCACAGGCCCAAAAGAAGCAGGAATCAATCGCATCCAATGGGACTTGAGATACAGCCCTCCTTCCGGAGGTCCCCAAGAACAGGCAGAACGTCCCTTTTCTGCCCAGGGTCCATTTGTCCTTCCTGGAGACTACAAGGTTATGCTTCGAGCAACAGGGCAGGAGATAACAAAGGTGGTCAAGGTGGAAGGGGATCCTCGCATCGATATTTCTTTCGAGGCGAGGAAAGCTCAGCATGATGTGCTCTTAAGCATCTATAATCTCATTCCTGTTCTGGATGCAGCGGGGAGGACTTCAGCCTCTCTTAAGAAACAGTTTGATGATTTGGAGGGGACTCTTAAAAAAATACCCAACGTCCCTCAATCTGTACTTGAAGCACTAAAGCCAGTTGCCAAAGAGATAGAAGATATCCGAACCGAACTCCTAGGTGACCCGAAATCAGGCTTTGAAGGGGCGCGTTTTTCTGTTGGAGGAAGGCTTCGTGGGCTTTATCGGACTATAGGAGGGTACACGGGAGCTCCTTCTGAGCGACAACTGCGGCAAATCGAAGAGGACTCTGCACGGCTAAAAGCACTTGTCGAGAGGATAAACAAAATTATTGATCAGGATATCCCTCAACTAAACAAAACGCTCAATGAGAACAACATTCCTCACCTCATTCCTGTACAGAAGATTAAGATGACAGCTTAAAGAAAGTTTCTCTGCTGGCTAAGGAAGTTCGAAGGATGCATTTTTGTGAGAGGACTTATTCTTTCAAAAGTCATTATCAAAATGGGCAAAAAGATGCGACCAAGTTTGAATCTTGCCTTTACTTCTATTTTTTGATTTTTTATAATGAATCCATATCTATTCAGAAATGAGGAGGATATGAGATGAAGAGAAAAATATCAATTGCCCTTCTTGTGTTCATTGTTGCTTTTGTTTCCTTTTATTGCCAGAAGAAGGCCCAGATCAAGGGAGTTGGCCTTGAGGTCACTTTTTCGGAGCCAACTTTATCGGATAACTTGATTACAGATGTTCAGTACAAATGGAAGATAGAAAAAGAGTTTAAACCGATGGGCCGTGATTATGTGATTTTCGTTCACTTCTGGCATAAAAACAACATGCTCTTGCAGGATGACTATACTCCTGACCTTGCCACGTCTAAGTGGGAACCGGGAAAAGAATATACCTACACTCGGAGGATTTATATTCCTCCCTTTATCGATGAGTTTGATCCCCAATTCAAGGGGGAAGAATCTCTGAAATTGTCTGTTGGTTTCTACTCTCCCTATGACAGGACTGGAAAATCTGAGGTTGAAGTTTTCTCTAAAAAATTGAAAGTTTTGCCGCCTCCTCTTAATACTCCTGAGGTCATTTATGAGAGTGGATGGTATGATTTAGAAATCAATCCTGAGGCTTTTCTTAAGCAATGGAAATGGATAGCTAAAGAAGCCAGATGCGTGATTGATAATCCTCGCCGGGATGCTCTCTTAGTTATCAAGGGCGGAGTGAACCTGGAGGTCCTTAAAGACCAAAAAGTCATTTTCAAGATCAACGATCTGGTTTTGGATGAATTTATCCCCGCAGAGAGTGCTTTTGAGAAATCCTACAACATAAAAAAAGAAATGCTTGGCGATAAAGATGAGTTTAGCCTTTTGATTACGACCGATAAAACTTTTATCCCAGCAAAGGTTATACCCAATTCAAAGGATGAAAGAGAACTAGGGGTTCAAATCTCTTTTATTTACTTTAGGTAGACTGGAAACGCATCCCCTTTTACTTGAGATTTCTCTCGCTTAAGACAGAAATTTTTCTTATCTGATTCAGATGGAAGGGACCCCTTTTCTGTAAGAGGCAAGGAATTTATCTAGCTCCTCTTTGGCTTTGACTTCATCTTCCTGGGCTTTTAGAAGTTTAACATAGGTGTCACTGATTTCTTTTTGGATAGAATCTCTGGAAATCATGTCATCAAAGCTGTAAAATTTCTGCCAGAGACCATTCATCTTCGTTCCCAACAAATCAACGTATTCTTTTGCTTTATTCCATTTCTCTTCGAGCTCTGCTCTTAGCTCTTCCCCGCTTTTCTTGCCCACAGCTTCAGCCTCTGGGGCTTCCTCTACCTTGGGGGTGACTTCCTGGAGATATTCTCCTGTTGGCGGATTTTCTTGTTCTTTGAATTCAGCCTCAGCTTCAGTTATGGTTTCAGCAGTCGCGGGTTCAAGTTGGGCAGTGACCACTGACGGCTTTTTTTTCAACTTGGTCAAATCAGCATTGGTCACAACAACTACTTTTTTCCCTTTCAGGGTTTCCCTTCTCTCTTTTTCCTTCTTTGCTACGTCGACTAGACTTTGAGAAAGGAGAAAAGAGACGAGTAAAAGGGGAAAAAAGGTCGCAATAAATATCTTCTTTTGCTTCATTGTATTTAATATTAGCCCAATAAAACGCTTTTGTCAATCAAGGGGCGGATCATCTCCTGCAGTTCGGGCGGAAATTCTTTGGCCGTCAGAGGAGATTTCTACCGCTCCCAGATGATCTGTACGAAAGATTTTTGCACCCATCTCCTTGTACAGCTCTAAAATTTCTTGATTAGGAAAGCCATAGACATTTCCTTTGCCCACAGAAATGACCACGACTTGAGGAGATACTCTTTCGAGGAAAGCTTTTGAACTTGAAGTGTTGCTCCCATGGTGAGCAGATTTTAAAACTTGGCTCTTGATTTCTCCAGCATTTTCTAAAATCTGTCTTTCTGCCTCTACTCCGATGTCTCCTGGAAGAAGGAAGGAAGTTTGGCCATAAGAAAGCCTCAATACAAGAGATTGATCGTTGTGGACACTTTCCACATAAGGATTGGTTTCCCAGGGGTAGAGAGCTTCTATTCGGACTTCTCCTTCTTGATGAAGGAAGCTACGAAAAAGTCTTTTTCGCAAGACTGTGCGAGAAAGAGATTTTTTGAGTTCAGCATAAGCTTCACTTTCCAGAGGGCTAAAAGCTTCCCAGAATTCGCCGATTTTAAAGTTCCTGGCTATAGCATTTAGACCATAGAGATGGTCTGGATGGGCGTGCGTTAAAACCAGATAATCAATTTTTTTAATTCCCTTTCTCCAGAGGAAAGGAGAGACTACACTTTCACCAATATCAAAGGTTCCTGAAGGAAACCCGCCGCCGTCGACCAGCATCTTTTTATGGCCAGGAAATTCGACGAGGATTGAATCTCCTTCTCCGACGTCGATAAAAGTAAGCTTGAGACTCTTTGATGTGGAGGAGAAAGGATAGGAAATCAAGACAGCAAAAAAAAGGCCAAAAAAGAGGAGAAAAATGAATCTCTGCTTTTTTACTTTCAGAGGAAGAAGCGTGAGCAAAAGGAAGAGAAAATAACCGATGATTGTCAATGGATGAGGAGGGGGAATTCGATAAGAAGCGAAGGAAAAATGATCAAGAAGGTGAGAGGAGCTGATAAAGAGTTTTATTGAAAGGCTCAAGCCTTGGGCAAGCAGATTGGCCAAGAATGCGCTGACAAAGGAGAGGGGAAAAAAGATATAGCCAGAGGCCATAATCAGTCCGACAAGGGGCACAGCTAGATAGTTGAGGATGAGAGAGGAGAAGGAGACTCTGTTAAATGTAGAGGCCATAAAAGGCAAAACTCCAAGCTGGGCTGTGAGCGATAGAGCGAACATTTCGCTGATCTTCAGGGGGAGCTTTGGCAGATACTTGATGACTTTGGAGTAAAAGAGAATGATAGAAAGGGTTGAGGCAAAAGTGAGCTCGAATCCCATATCAAAAAGATTAAAGGGATTGATGATGAGGAGGATGAAAGCGCTCATGGAGATCGTGTTGATCAGGTTAACATCCCTCCAGATAAGTTTTCCAAGGAAAAATGCTAGAGCCATGATCGTAGCTCGAAGGACTGAAGCTCGACCTTCAACCAAGAAGGCATAAAAGACAAGAAAGATCATCAGAAGCAAATAGGAAAGGCGAGAAGGAACATTCAGAACTTTTAAAAGTGAAAAAAGAAGAAAAGAAATAATGACAATGTGGGCGCCTGAGATGGCAATGAGGTGAAAAAGGCCTGATTTCTGGAGAGCGAGATTTATCGAGTCATCCATCCTTCCCCTTTCTCCAAGGAGGAGCGCCTCAAGAACAGCTCCCTCGGAAGAGATCGATTTTTTTTCAGGAGAGGGGAAATGAGTTTCAATTTTTTGTTGGAGCTTTTGGCGAAGGACTGAAATGAGATGGAGGAGAGAATACTTTTTCCCTGCTTCCAGTTTTTCCACAAGAAGAGGGCTCTTTGAGAAAGCCCTGTTGTGGATATTCTGGGTTTTGAGATATCTCTTCAGAGGAGGCTCTTTAAAATTCCTGAAATCTCTCGAAGGGAGAAGCTGCGCTGAGATTTTTATTTTGTCACCAGTGAAAAGATTAAGGTGAGAGCCGGTTTGAGAGGAACGGAGGACTCCAATTCTTAGGTTTCCGCTTACTTTTTCTTCTCTGTTCTGATAGAGAACTTTTGTGACTTCTATAAAAAGATAATCCCTATCCTGGCCGCGAGAGGGAGATTTGTACAATTTGCCATAAAAATCCGCATAGGAAGCATGATCCAATCTATAGAGGGAATTTTTTTCGTATTCGCTGTTAAAAACAGAATAAAGGCTTGATCCCAAAAACACTGTCGCAAGGAGAATAGATATAAAAGAAAGAGTGTTTTTCCTCAGGATGAAAAAAATCCAGGCACAGGAAACGCCGATTGTTAAACCAAAAATAAAACCCTGGAGAGGAAAAGAGAGAAAGGAAGAAAGCAAGATTCCTGCAGATAAAGATACGACTATGAAGATAAAAGGGAAAGCCATCAGCCGATTAAGAGAGAGTCAAAAAAGCGGACCATAGGATTAAAACCTGCTGGTAAAAACAATTTTCAGCCTTGTATTATTGGAATAGCTCATGAATTTTCTTATATCCTTTCTGTAGAGGAATCCCAGGGCAGGGTTAAAGTTTTTTTCAATCTGCTTCTGGGAGAATGTTGCTTCAAAGAAATCGTTGGGATAACTCAGACTGAAGCCAAAAGCGTTGTCTTCACCCTTCATTCTCTCTGTTGAGGTCTTAAGGCCATAGAGGACGAAATAGAAATTCTTATTTCCGAGAAATTCCGATGTCCTGTACCTAAAGTCGAACCCCATGAGATAACTTTTTTCATCTCCCTTAGGATTTCCATAAGTGAATATCCCTCCTATGTAGGATTTAGTCCAGAGGCTCTTTTTCACTCGTGCTACGAGGTAATTCTCTCTTGGCGTATCACCGAATTTGTCTGAGACAACATCTAAAAGACCCAATTCGTAATCTCCGATTTTTCCGACAAGCTTCGCCCCGTCCATTATAGGAACTGGCTCTCCCTTTTTTTCTTTTCCCATGAATGTCCGATAAGCCCGTAGGGCTTTATATCAATTCGATATCCCTGGGAAAGACGCTTCAAACATTTTATTCTTCCCGCTTCATCTCTTCTTCTCTACTCTTCTTTTTTTGTTCGAGTTTGTCATTGTCTCAAGCTGCGATTTTTGGGAAGTATTTTTGGAACAATTTTTAGAATCATGGTGAGATATCTTCACCTATTTTTGATAAAATTTCAACCTGCAGTTAGCTTCTTCAATTCTATTAGAGCCCAGGATTTCTCTTGATGAATGGGTGACGCGGCTCGCTCTCCGCCCCGACAGGCTCTACTTAATGAAATTCCATGGTCATCACAGAAATGGAGGTATTTCCACAATACAGGCACTTTATAAGTGGGGGCTTTAAGCACCTCTTAGATGACGATTGATTCCTTATAGGCGCCAAAAGCCTCTTTGAGAACAGAAGAAATCTCTCCCAAAGTTGCCTCCGCTTTAACAGCTTCAATAATCGAAGGCATGAGATTTTCTTGGGCTTCAATTGCCTTTCTCAGAGCGTTTAATCGATTTTCTACCTTTCTTCGAGATCTTTTTTGTTTAAGCCGATGCAATTTTTCAATCTGGGATTTTTCAATTTTTTTTGGGGGGTAGTAGATCTTAAAATGGATTTTTTCTTTTTCCCTTGCATACTCATTGAGGCCGACAATAATCTGTTCTTTTCTTTCTATTTTCTTCTGCGTCCTGAAGGCACTTTCTTGAATTTCCTTCTGAATAAATCCAGATTCTATGGCTCGGAGCATGCCTCCCATCTCTTCTATTTTCTGAAGGTATTCTCTCACTCTTTCCTCAATCTGGTTAGTCAAGACTTCGAGGAAGAAGGAACCTCCAAGGGGGTCGACAGTATCTGCCACACTACTTTCATGAGCAATGATTTGTTGGGTGCGAAGGGCGATCTGAGCGGATTCCCGGCTAGGAAGGGCTAGTGCTTCATCTCTGGAGTTGGTGTGGAGAGATTGAGCTCCCCCAAGAACTGCAGCCAGGGCCTGAAGAGTGACTCTAGTGACATTGTTCTCCGGCTCTTGAGCCAAGAGAGTGGCTCCACTTGTCTGAACATGGAACCTGAATTTCCAGGAGAGAGGGTTTTTTGCTTGAAATTTCTCTCTAGTGACCTTTGCCCATATTCGCCTTGCAGCGCGGAACTTGGCAATCTCTTCAAAGAAATTATTATGAGAAGCCAGAAAGAAGGAAAACCGTGGAGCAAAAGAGTCCACATCAAGACCTGCCTGGAGAGCTGCTTTTATGTAGGCTATGGCATTGGCAAACGTAAAAGCCAGTTCTTGAACAGCTGTGGCTCCAGCTTCCCTGATGTGGTAGCCGCTGATGCTCATCGTGTTCCAGCGCGGAACATTTTTTTGGCAGAAAGAGATGATGTCTGTGGTGATTTTCAAGGAAGCTTGAGGTGGATAAATGTAGGTTCCTCGAGCAATGTATTCTTTAAGGATGTCATTCTGGATTGTCCCAGAGAGCTTAGACCAGGGGATGCGCCTTTTTCGAGCTAAGGCGAGATACATGCCCAGGATGATGGCTGCTGTGGAGTTGATTGTCATCGAGACGCTGACTTTATCCAGGGGAATGCGATGGAAAAGAATGGACATATCTTGAATAGAATCTACAGCCACTCCTACTTTTCCCACTTCCCCCCGGGCACAAGGGTGGTCGGAATCGAGACCAAGCTGGGTAGGGAGGTCGAAGGCAACGCTCAATCCTGTCTGTCCTTGAGAGAGGAGGTAGTGGTAACGTCTATTGGACTCTTCTGCAGTGGCAAAACCTGCATACTGACGCATGGTCCAGAGCTTCCCTCTGTACATTGTGGGATAGATTCCTCTGGTGAAGGGATAGGAACCAGGTTCACCCAGGTGTGAGGAATAATTGAAATTAGCTAGATCGTCTGGAGTATAGAGATTTTTGATTTCGATATCAGAAGGAGTGAAAAACTTATTTTTTCTTTCTTTATCTGCTGCCATTATCTGCCAGAGTTTTTCTTAAAAATTTTGCCTTGAATAGGATATGAAAAATCGAAATCTTTTTTACTCAGGAAATATATCTGGAAAAAGCTTTTATCCCTGCGTAAGTTCCTCGATCTTTTAATTCCTCTTCTATCTCCAAAAGCCGGTTGTACTTGGCGACTCTTTCGCTTCGACTTAGGGAGCCTGTTTTTATCTGGCCAGAATTCAAAGCAACGCTTAAGTCGGCAATGAAAGTGTCTTCAGTTTCGCCGGAGCGATGGGAGATCACTGTGGAATATCCATTCTTCTGAGCAAAATTGACAGTTTCTTGAGTTTCAGTAAGAGTCCCTATTTGGTTCAATTTAACGAGAATGGAGTTTGCTATTCCTTGATAAACACCTTCTTTGAATCTTTCGAGGTTAGTGACGAAAATATCATCTCCGACAAGTTGAATTTTGTGGCTCAGCGCATCAGTCATAGCCTTCCAGCCTGGCCAGTCATCTTCAGCTAGCCCGTCCTCTATAAAAATAATCGGGTATTTTTGAATTAACTCCTGGTAGAAATTGATCATCTGCTCTGCGGAGCGACTTGAGCCATCCGATTTTTTGAAGACATATTTTTTGTCCTCATAGAGTTCAGAAGCAGCCACGTCAAGGGCAAGGAAAATCTCCTTCCCAGGTTTGTAGCCAGCTTTTTGGATGCTCTCCAAGATCAATTCCAAGGCTTCTTCATGGGATTTAAGATTTGGCGCAAATCCCCCTTCATCACCGACAGCCGTGCTGTATCCACGCTTTTGGAGAATTTTTTTTAGGTTGTGAAAGACTTCTGCAGCCATGCGGATGGCTTCAGAGAAGCGAGGAGCGCCTGCTGGCACGATCATAAATTCCTGGATATCAAGGTTGTTGTCGGCGTGAGAACCGCCGTTGAGGATGTTAACGAGAGGAACGGGCAGCAGATAAGTTTTCTTTTTTCCCAAGTACTCATAGAGGGGTAACTTTAAAGCTCGAGCGGCTGCATTAGCGACTGCCATGGATACAGAAAGCAAAGCATTGGCACCCAATTTTTTCTTGGAAGGGGTCCCATCGAGCTTTATCAGACGCCTGTCTATTTCCTCTTGGGAAAGGGCGTCCATGCCCAAAATCTCAGGACCAATGATGTCATTAACATGAGACACAGCTTTTAAGACTCCTTTTCCCAGGTAACGGGAAGGGTCTCCATCTCTAAGTTCTAAGGCTTCATACTTCCCTGTTGATGCTCCAGAGGGAACAGAGGCTTTGCCCACAGCTTCGGATTCGAGAATAACTTGGGCACTTAGAGTGGGGTTTCCCCTTGAGTCCAAAATCTCTCTTGCCTTAACGCTCGAAATGGCTGTTTTTTTCATTTGGGTTTCCAGGAATTTCTCTGGACGAAAGGAATCATCTCATCGAGAGAAAATAGTCTTTTCCCCAGATCGGAGCGAAATTAACTTTTTGATTCTTCCTCTTCAGAAAATTCTTCGGGCGCTTTTTTCAGGAATTCTCCCTTCTTTTTCTCGATGAAATCTTTTATAACATCCAATCCTTCTTGAGTTTTTTCCTTGACAATTTTGATCCCTTTTTCAGCTTCTTTGGCTATTTTTTCATAGCCTTCTTTAGCCTTTTCTCCTGTTTTGGCAACTTCCTGTTTGATTTTCTTTCTTGTCTCTTTTCCGCTTGCAGGAGCAAAGAGGATGCCAAGGACAAAGCCTGCAGCTGCCCCCACAAGAAAAGATACTGCTACGTTAGCAAAGGAGCATTTGTTATTTTCCATTTTTTTTCTCCTTTCGTTTTTTCCATTGCCGCCAGACGAGACGGAGGAGAGGGAGTAGAATAGGCAAATAGCTAGAGGATGGCCTGATGATTTTTGTTGTCAGAAATACCGCCGCTTCTGAGACGTTTGTAGCAGCTTTTTTGGAAGCTTCGATAACCTTTGCCATTTCATCTATCTTTGTTCTGACGACTTGGTCTAGCGCCCTTAAATTCTTGGCCAGTTCTCTGATTTCAATTAAGGCCCTTTCTCCTTCTGCAGCTGTTTTGCGGAGTTGAATGAAAAGGGAAACCAGATAGGAGACAGCGACGACAATAGCAATAGTGATCACCAGAAACAGAAATTGGTTCAACGTTAGCGGCATAGTAGCTAATACATAAAATAAAAACTGGGTTTTGTCAAACGATTGGGGTCAGACATTATCATAGGGCAGGCCAAATAACCAAGTGCATGCAGGCTTCTCTTCACCATGGCAATGTCTGACCCCAAATCCTATTTCCACAGGACTTTTTGAATATTGGCCAAGTTGTATTCTTTTTCAATTTTTTCTAAGATTTTAGGAAAATTGTTTTCCTCTTTGAGGCTAACAGCTTTCTCCCATTCGGCAAAAGGAGGAGATGCGATAAATTCCTGCTTTTTTCTTAACATCTGGTTGATTCCTCTAAGAGCTTGCCAGTGGGTGATGATGAACAGAGCCAGAGCGCCAAAAAAAACATTTGGCCCCGGAAGAAGTGCCGCCAGCCCACTCAAGGGGAGAAGAAGCACTTCCCCTATGAGGAGAAGAACGTGTTTCGTTCGCTGTTTTTGGAGGAAGAAATAGAATTTCATTTTTATTCTTTTTTCTTCCAAACAGCCTGAATGGTAAATCTGAATTTTTTTTTCTTTTAATTTTGCCATCCTTCCAAATGCTTGTTCCTGTCTGAGGATTCTTTGAGGAAGGAGCATGAGCTTCGCTTTGGCAAGTTCCAAAATTTTTTTAAAGCGAGAAAATTTGAATTGAATTTCCCTCACCGGTTCAGAAGTAAAGCATCTGTATTTGTCAAGGTGGTCGCGAATGAAAAAGAATATCATCTGGATTTTGGATTTTAGCACTTCAACCAAAAAATTGGCAAGGAGAAGTTATCATCTCTCTTTTCTTGATGGGTATCAAGAATTATGGATCCGGCTGGGTGAATCGAAAGCACGCTTCTTTGCCCCAGCGAGGCAAAGTGCGCTCCGTTTCAGGCTTCGCTCTCCTCTTTGGGATCAGGCATTATCATAAGAAAATATGGATGCTCAGTCGCAGAGATATTTCTCTTCCCAATGGCAATGCCTGACCTCAGAGGAACCTTGCCCGCTCAGCCTTCCACAGGGCATTTCTCATCACCCAACCTGATCCTTCTTATATCACGGATTTGGAGAAGCTTCGGAAAGGAGAACTATCTCTTTGACAGGATCTCAAATTCCATGATAGCCAACGATCATCTTTAACAAAGGGGTGGCGCGGCGTGTCCCCGACCGCAGCGTAAGG
>Ga0315296_10000048_pt1 | contig 128880 bp, 113 predicted proteins | sample YL17G14_18_MG_FD_203921 | JGI IMG/M metagenome (GOLD analysis project Ga0315296, IMG submission 203921) | Sediment microbial communities from Yellowstone Lake, YNP, Wyoming, USA - YL17G14_18 | ecosystem: Environmental > Aquatic > Freshwater > Lake > Sediment | place: USA: Wyoming | collected...
ACAACATCAATTCTTGCGCATACATCAGGGAAAAACTAACCTAATATGTGCAGGTTCTTTGGACGCTGTGTATAGCACGAGAACGATATTAATCATTTAGACCGGGAAATACAAATATAAAACAGACTTCTCCCCGTGTCACAAATACGTCACAAAATTTGCTTAAACTCGCTTAATTCTAGCTAATGGTGCTTAAAAGGAAAACAATAGAAAAATCTTTGAAATCAGGGGAAAACTAATAAATATGGGGGGTAGCGGGGGTTGGATTTGAACCAACGACCTCCGGGTTATGAGCCCGACGAGCTACCAGGCTGCTCTACCCCGCGTTATCGCAAATTATTATATGCAGAATTGCTCTCTTTGTCAAAAGAAATGAAATGAAATAGAATAAAAATTTAGAAAACAACGGTCGTTAGAATTTTCTTACCATCACACGTATCAGTTTTAAATATCCGTAGATTGAAGCAAAATTCACGGACATCCCAAAAGGGATGAATAGCAAGAAGCGAATTTCTCTCAATTTCATTCCTCTCGAACTAAATCAGTCAATCAGTCATGCATCCGCAATTCCGCAGTAATGATTCTCCAGGCTATGCCATGAAGAGCTGGTTGTGAGCCAGGAGGAGCATGCCTTGGACAGGGACGTGATAGGGGCAGACGTTCTCGCAGTGGCCCTGGCAGGTCGCGCAGGCTTCGGCCCTTATACCTGGAATCGCGGCATAGTAGCGCATGGCCTCTTTCTCGCGTCTTTGGGCCGCATAATAATGGTGATAGCGCATGATTGTGTTTACAGGAACGCCCTGCGGGCAGGCGAGTTCGCACACGCCGCAGGCATGACGACAGTAAAGGTCCCCACACCCCTCGCGGTAGGCGTCCAGCTTGGCTTGGTCGGGCTCGCTGAGCCGACTACCTGACAACATCAGGAACCGCTCCAGCTCGTCGTAGGTATTGACTAAGCAGCAGACGGTGTTGACATTGGGATTATTTAGGACGAACCGCACGGCCGCCGCCTGAATCTCCCCCGGGTTCTGTAATTTGTGCTTCTGGATAAATCCCTCCGCCCGGTCTAGTTTGTCCTTATACCTCTTGAGTCCGTCGACATAGAGGGGATGGATCTCTTTGCCCTCCTTCTCCAGCTTCTCGACATTCGCCTTGAGAGAATAATAGATCGCGACCGGTGTAGACTTCATTATGGCTGTGCCGATATTCTTATCCCGGCAGACCTCCAGCACCTTCTCGCTCTCGTCCATCCTGAGGAAGTTGTAGGCCAGGAGAAATACGTCGAAACGGCCATCCTCTGCGGCAGCTCCCAGCACCTTCTCCATGGTCTCTTCGGGGTCCCTGTACCAGAAGGAACCATGATTGGACATACCGACGAACCGGACGCGTCCCTCGGCCTTGAGCTGTTGCATGGCAGCGTGGAACCCTTCGGTCTTCAGTATTTGCGCCTTCTCAGGCATGTGCATCATCAGGCAATCGACATAGTCCGTCTCTAGCTCCTCAAGACACTTGCGCGCCCGCTTGAGAAAGCCTTCCTTGGACTTGTCTTCTTTGACCTCCAATTTAGTGGTGATGAAAATGGACTTGCGGTCACGCTCCTTGAGCGCTTTGGCGACAATCCGGTGATGTCCAGGGTATTGCTCCGCTGTATCGATGTAGTTCACGCCAGCATCAAGGGAGGCGCGGAGCACTCCATCGTCCTGGATCGACCCAGCCCCAATATCAGATACTTTAAAGCCGGTATGTCCCAGGGTGCGGTATGCCTTAATTTTGGGAGACTCCTTTTCCTCTTCTTGGCCGTCCTTTGCCCATCCGCTGCGGCTGGCGATTCCAGCGCCAATGACACCAGCGGCCGATTGCTTCAAGAAGCGTCTCCGTCCTATTTGATATTTTCGACTCATCTGTCCTCCTGGAATAAGTAAAATTTAAAGGATAGGAAATTGTTTTTCTTTATGGCTCTATTTTTATAGCTTTTTGGCTGGAACTGCATAAGTGCATCAATTTATCGCAAGTCGTGAATCCCTGTCAATATATAGAGTGTAAAAATGGAAACGGCTGGAGCAGGACATAAGCCGAATTCTGTTCCCGCTGAAGTTTCTGCAGGAGCGGTTATTTGTCTGACCTCTTGATTGCTCAAGAGGCAAAGCGACCTACCCGCCCCATGAGACGGGCCATCCCAAAGCGGGGCCATTTGGTCTTGCTCCAGATGGGGTTTACCTTGCTCCTCGTGTCACCACCAGGACGGTGAGCTCTTACCTCACCTTTTCACCCTTACCCTGGAAGAGAGAAGCTTTCGCTTCCTTCCAAGGCGGTATGTTTTCTGTGGCACTTTCCTCCGATCGCTCGGAGTCGCTGTTAGCGACCATCTTGCCCTGTGGAGTTCGGACTTTCCTCCCCTTCTTTTTTACGAGAAGAAGGAGCAACCGCCTCGCCTACTCCAGCCATTATTTTTATTCCATATTGAGCTAATTTTTTGTACAAATTGCTTCGCGGAGTATCAATTTCTCTCGCTGTTTGAGAAATATTCCAGTTATTCTCTTCGAGCTTGGATAAAATGAAATCCTTTTCAGCCAATTCCCTGAATTCCTTTAAGGTCTTGATTTTATCTGGATCAGGGAGATAAATACGCATTTCTCCTCTAATCTGCTCTGGCAAATCCTTTTTTGCTATTATATCTCCCTCAGCCATAATAATCAATCTTTCGACGACATTCTTCAATTCCCTGACATTCCCTTTCCATTGATATTTCAACATCGCTTCTATCGCTTCATCTGAGAACCTTTTCACTTTGAAGTTATTTTCTTCTGCAAAATTCGTGCAAAAATATTCTACAAGCAAAGGAATATCTTCCTTTTTCTCTCGCAGAGAAGGTGAATAAAGAGGGACGACATTTAAGCGAAAATAAAGGTCATCTCGAAATCTTCCTTCATTGATTTCCTTTTGCAAGTCTTTATTTGTGGCAGCAATAACCCTGACATCCACTTTGCTGATTTTGTTGGAGCCAACCTTCTGAACTTCTCCCTCTTCCAGAACTCGCAAGACTTTGGACTGCGTCTTCAAACTCATATCTGCCACCTCATCGAGAAAAATAGTTCCTCCATCAGCCTGTTCAAACTTACCTGTCTTTCTTTCTGTGGCTCCTGTAAAAGCCCCTTTCTCGTGGCCAAAGAGCTCACTTTCGATCAGCTCTTCAGGTATGGCAGCACAATTGACCTGCACGAATTTTTCTTTTGCCCTCAAGCTGTGATTATGAATAGCCCTGGCAATAAGCTCCTTTCCTGTCCCGCTTTCTCCAAAAATGAGCACTGTGGCATTGGTCGGAGCAGTCTTTAAAATCTCTTTCCACATCTTTTTCATCAGGGGATGGTTGCCTATGAGCTCATACCTCTTTTCCGCTTTCTTTCTCAGGTCAAGGCATTCTCTTCTCAGTTTGTTTTGGTTTAAGGCATTGCGAATGCTGAGCAAAACCCTCTCCCTGTGAAGGGGTTTTTCCAAAAAATCAAACGCCCCCAGTTTTGTCGCTTCGACAGCCGTCTTTATTGCCCCATAGCCAGATATCATGATGACTTCTGGAGAATAGGGCTTGTTCTTTATTTCTGCGAGAACCTCTAAGCCGTCCTTTCCTGGCAATTTTATATCCAGCAAGATGATGTCTAAACCGACTGTCTCTTCAAAAATGCGGAGGGCCTCCTCCCCTTCTCCTGCTTCAAGAAAATGATAGCCTTCATACTCTAAGATCATTTTCAAGGACTTGCGGATGTTTTCTTCATCATCCACAACCAAGACTTTCGCTTTGCGTTCATTTCTCATTTCTTCTCTTCCTTTGAGTCTAAAAAAATTTTATCACACTCTTCCTTCTTCAGCAAAATTTTAGTTTCTTCGTAAGCATCTTCAATTACGCGAGAGCCTAAGATTTCCATTGATGAATTGGGTGGCCAAGCACGCTTCGCGCCTTCTGAGGAAGGATCACTCTCTTTTCTTGCTTCAAAGTTCTCATTTGTGTAAGATAAAAAATCAAAGAAAACTTACTTAAGTTTTCTGAAAGCTTGGTGTAAAATATATTTACTTTTTAAAAAATATTTACGTTTCGATGCAGATTTTTTATGGTGATGAAGTCTTTTCATTTCTTCAGACTTATAAAGATCAATTCAAAGATTCATTATTGGTACAAAATTTGCTCTCTAGAGATTAGAATGAACAAAATTGTTTTGACCACCCTACTGATTTGCCTTTTCCTCAATGTCCCTTGTTCTTCTCAAGAGGCAACAACAAGAAAATATTTTGAGCTTGAAAATGGACTCAAAGTTTTTCTCTATGAAAGACATAACCTTCCTTTAGTCAATGTCGTCGTGGCAGTCAATTTTGGCTCTAAAGATGAAACAGAGGAAACGAATGGATTGGCGCATCTTTTAGAACACTACATCCTGTTTAGAGGAACTGAACTGCGCAGTGGCCCCGAGATCAGCAAGGATATAAGACGCCATGGAGCTTATTTTAACGCTCATACGGGAGAAGACATATCACTTTTTGAGATTTCCATCCCTTCAGAATATATCGACTTTGCCCTTAGAAATCAAAAAGAGATCTTGTTCAATTTAAAATTGACTCAAGAAGACCTCAACGAAGAAAAAGAAGTCATTCTGGAGGAGCTTAGCCAAGTTCATGACGATCCGATAAAATATGCCACTTCCCTTGTTTACCAAAATATTTTTAAAATCCACACCTATTGCAAGCCCATCTACGGAAAAAGAGAGACTATTGAAGCAATAACTGTTGACCAAATGAAAGAATTTTATAAGAAGTACTTTGTGGCATCTAACTGCTCGATGGCGATTGTCGGTGATTCTGCTTTGGGAGATATGGAAAAAAAAGTGAAGGCCGTATTTGGCGACTTGAAAAAAGAAGTGTTTGCTGCTCCTCAATTCGAAAAAGCATCCTTTCTTGAGAAAAATGTCGAGCTTGAGCAAGAGATGGATGTCAGTCAGGCTTATTTGGTCATAGGAATGACCGGGCCTGATTACAACCATCCAGATCAATTTGCTATTGATGTTTTAACCGAAATTCTTGGCCAAGGCGTTAATCCCTTGTTGAATTCAGTTTTAAGGGGAAGAAGAGATCTCGTTCAGACGATTTCCATGAACTATAATTCCCTCAAATATGGGGGGGTTATTTTGCTCATCTTCACTCTTGACCCAAAAAACCTTAGCTTTGCTAAAAGTGCCGCCGTTGATTTTCTTAGAAAAACAAGAAACGAGAATTATTCTAAGGAAGATTTTTTCGGTGAGAATCAAATTTATGCCTTCGATTACTTGGGAAGCGCCAAGAATCAACTCAAGTTTGATCTTCAATTATCGCAGGAGATAAGTCTCTCTGTTGCTGTCTCACTTGCCAGATACATGCTTTTGGATGAGAACATAATCAAAGGAAGCTACCTGGAAAATATAGAAAAGCTAAGCTCTTCGGATTTAAGAAAAGCAGCTGGCCAATATTTCAGCAGAGGAAAATACGTGATCGTCTCGATTATCCCAAAAAAGAAAAAATAGAGGCTTTTATCATGGCAGGAAGAAAGAATTTTTCAAAACTTATAGCTTTCATCTCTTCATGCCTTTTCGCCTTCTCCTTTGCTTTTCCTGAACAGACATCCTCCCCTTGGAACAATCTTCCCCAGAAAAAGACTCTGGACAATGGCCTTGCCATGATCTACCAAAAGGATGATTCTTCTGCGATGACTGTTCTTCGCATCCTCATTAAGGGAGGAAAAGGAGCTGAACATCGAGGCCAGCAAGGCTTGGCTTATTTAACGACTCGTCTGACGCTGGAGATACCTGACTCGGGAAAGATTCAAGACTTGATGAACCAATCTTCGCATCTTTCTGTGACCTGCAAAGGAGATTATTCCCTCATCCATCTCGAATGTCTCTCTGAGAATCTGGAAGAATTTTTAAAGATTGTATCCAAAGTTATACTTGATCCTCTTTTTTCCGGTCTGAGGATAGACTTCATAAAAAAACAAATGCTCCATCAAAGAAAATTGGAAGAAGACGATGCCATCAATCTCGGGCACAATGCTCATTTAAAAGCATTTTTTGCAGATGAAGGCTATGGAGGTTTGGTATTTGGGGGCGAAGAATCTCTTAAGGCAATAAAAAATAAGGATATTTCCAGCTTTTACGAGAATTATTTCAATGCCGCCAACATGCTTATCTCTGTCTCTTCAGACCTTGATGAGATGAAGGTTCTAGGAGCGATCCAAAAATATTTTAAAGAACTGCCCTCTGGGAAAGGAGCAGAGTTACACCCAAAATCTGCATCAACTCCTGAAGAACGAAAAGTTTTTATCGAAAAGGACACCAAACAATCTCTCATTTCCATAGCCTTTCCCCTTCCAAAGATTTCATCAAAAAATTTCGTTTTGGGCTTTATGGTTGAAAATCTGCTAGGAAAGGGAGTTGGTTCAAAGCTCTGGGTTTTAAGGTCAAAGGAAAAACTTGCCTATACTGTCAATTCCCAGGCAACGCAGATGAAAGAGGGAGGAATTCTTGAAGCCTATCTTGAAACAGATAAAGAGAAAAAAGATTTGGCTCTTGAGTCTTTGAAGCGGCTCCTCCGTGAACTTTTTGACAATGGAATAGCTGAAGAAGAACTCCAGATGACAAAAATTTACTCCAAGGGCGATTTCTTGAGAGCCAATGAGATAAAAACAACCCGAACCGCAAACCTAGCTATTCTTGAGGCCTTGGGCCTTGGCTATGAATTTCTATCCAAGCTCTTTCAGGAAATCGATACCGTAAGCCTTGAAGAAATCAACGCCTACATCAAAGAAATTCTCAACCCGGAAAAATCTGTGGAAGTCATTGTCGGCCTAAAGGATGAAATAACCCTTCCTCTTACTTCTAAATTTTAATTTTACTGAAATGTGCGAAAGAGTGTTCGCTTGGCTCTATAATGCAGCGAATTTGTTCAGTTCCTCCCAATCCCGATCCACATCTTTCTGAATGGCCTCCAGCATCCAGGCATTTTCTTCTTTGAAAAGATGTCGGAATCTCCCCTGAGGTTTGAGCCATTCTAAAACTGGCTTTTTCTCTTTTGGTTTATAGTTAATCTTGTACTTGCCATTTTCAACTTCATAAAGAGGCCAGAAGCAGGTGTCGGTTGCCATCTGGGTCATTTTTATTCCCTTGGATTCCTCGTATTTCCATTCTGTGGGACAAGGACACAGCACATTCAAAAAAGCAGGGCCTTCGATTTCAAATGCCTTTTTTGCTTTATTATAAAGGTCCTGCCATCGAGCAGGGCTAGCTTGCGCGACATAGGGAATTTTATGGGCCACTAAAACTCTGGTTAAATCTTTCCTGGGTTGAATCTTTCCAGGACTCTTCTCCCCTGCTGGAGAAGTCGTGGCTGAAGCACCCATGGGCGTAGCTGAAGACCGCTGACCTCCTGTGTTAGCATAGGCATTGTTATCATAGCAGACATAAACGATGTCATGGCCTCTTTCTACGGCCCCAGAAAGAGCTTGAAGCCCGATATCATATGTCCCTCCATCACCTCCAACACCTAAAAATTTTATCTTTTTATCCTGAGGTATCTTGCCTTTCTTTTTGAGCGCCTTGAACATGGCCTCAACTCCAGCAATCGTGGCGGCTGCATTCTCAAAGGCGCTGTGCACCCAGGTGACATTCCAAGCAGTTCGAGGGAAAATTGTCGTGCATACTTCCAGGCAGCCTGTGGCATTAGCCACGATAAGAGGGTCTTCAGTAGCCCTCAAAACAATCTTAAAGATAATGGGAATTCCGCAGCCAAGACACATTCCGTGTCCGGCCACCAATCTATCTTCCATCTTAGCCAGATCTTTTAATTTTGCCATCTTTATTCTCCTTCGCTTTTACTCTCTCAAGTTCAAATAGCCACACATTTCTTCAATTTTGCCTGTTTCTGCAATTTTTTTGAGTTTTGCTCCGACTTCTTTAAAATGCTCAACTTTGATATCTCTCCCCCCAAGACCATAGACATAGTTGACGACCTTAGGATGCAGGCTAGAGTCATAAAGGGCGGAGCGAATTTCTGTGAAAAGAGGAGCGCCAAAAGCTCCAGGGCTTGAAGAACGGTCCAAAACAGCAACAGCCTTCGCTTTCCTTAAAGCCTCGGCAATTTTTTCGTAGGGAAAAGGTCGAAAAACCCTGGGCTTAAGCAGGCCTATCTTTATTCCCTCTTCCCGCAACTCATCTACAGCATCCTTGCCCGTGCCAGCTGCAGAACTCATGACCACAATGCACAGTTCCGCATCTTCCATTCTGTATTCTTCAAAAAAGCCATAGCTGCGGCCAAATTTCTTGCCAAATTCTTTACCCACTTCTTCAATAACTCTAGGCGAATTTTCAATACCTTCTATCTGACCTCTCTTGTGCTCAAAGTAATAATCCGTGAAATCTATGGGCCCTACTGTAATTTTTCGGCTTGTGTCAAGGAGAGGAAAAACTGGCTTATATTCCCCGACAAAGTGCTTAACTTCATCATCATCCTCAACCTGTATGACTTCCACAGAGTGACTGATGATGAACCCATCAAGACCAACCAGCACTGGGGTTCTCACATCCAAATGCTCGGCTATGCGAAATGCTTGGATAAAATTATCATAGGCCTCTTGACAGTTTTCAGAATATATCTGGATCCAGCCTGAATCCCTGGCTCCCATGGTATCGCTATGGTCGCCATGAATATTGATCGGCGCACTTAGAGAGCGATTAGCTATGGCCGCCACAATCGGAAGCCTCAAGCCCGAAGCGATATACAACATTTCCCACATGAGGGCAAGTCCCTGAGAGGCGGTGGCTGTCATCACTCTTCCCCCTGCCGAAGCAGCTCCGATGCAGACGCTCATGGCACTGTGTTCGCTTTCAGGGCAGACAAACTCTCCCTTTATCAATCCATCAGCCTTAAACTGAGCGATTGTCTCGACAATGGCGGTTGAAGGAGTTATAGGATAGGCTGCCATCACATCAGGATCAATCTGCCGAACTGCCTCTGCGATTGTCTGATTGCCGTTGAGTGGTTTAAGTACGCTCATTTGACCCTCTCTTCTGCCAACTTTATTTCCTCTTTAACCATAACGATTGATTTTTCTTTTGTCGGGCATTCTTCTGAACAAATTCCACAGCCTGTGCAATAGTCATAATTTATTCCCTTTACCTTATCTGCTTCGACGCGAATGGCAAAATGAGGGCAATAAAGCCAGCAGAAAAAGCACTGAATGCAGTTTTCCTCGATGAACTGAGGCTTTTTTCCCGAACGCCAGGTTCCTGTCAAATTTTGAACTGAATTTCCAGCGTTAAGATTAATCGTACCAATAGTTAATTCTTTCCAGGTTTCTTTTTTCATCCTTCTTTTACCTCCTTAAAAGCTCTGTCGATCGTTCTTAAATTCATCTCGACAACCTCAGGTCGCAATTTTTTCCCTAGAGAAACTTTTATTTTTTCTTTAAATTTTTTAGTATCCATAAGCCCTGTCACCTTTACTAAAGCAGCTAGCATCGGGACATTGGGAATAGGTCTGCCTAACTCGTCTCGAGCGATGGAATAGGCATCTAAAGCATAAATTTTTCTCTTTCCTAAGGAAAGTCTTTCCCTAACAAGAGGAATGTCAAAAGTTGTATTCATGATGAATATGGCATCCTCTTTAGCTCCCCCGCTGATATCCACCAATCCCAACAAACTGGGATCGGTGACAACTACTATATCAGGATTATAAACCTGACTATGAGTGCGAACGGGTTTTTGGCTAATGCGATTAAAAGCCAAGATAGGAGCTCCTCTTTTTTCTGCTCCAAATTCAGGGAAAGCCTGGACATATTTGCCTTTCTCTAAAGAAAGGACATCAGCCAAGGTCACTGCTGCCGTGACAACACCCTGGCCTGCTCGGCCATGCCAACGGATTTCAATTGTCTCTTTCATTAAGCCTCCTATTTTTAAATATTTATGAATTCATTCTTCAAGATGCCTAGCCAATGGCAATTGGCTGGATCAGGCGAGTATCAAAAGTCTCTTCTTTTCTCACTCCTTGATTTCTGTTCTTCCTTCCAAGGCCTTTTTAATGGTTACTTGGTCAGCAAAATCAATGTCAGAGCCCACAGGCAGCCCCATGGCTAGCCTGGTTAGCATGATATGAAAATTTTTTAAAACTTTCGCAAGATAAAGAGCAGTGGCTTCGCCCTCCACTGTGGGATTTGTGGCAATGATAATTTCTTTAAAATTCCCCTGATCGATCCTTTTTATCAGCTTCTCTATTCTCAGCTCATCAGGCCCCATTCCTTTCAAGGGAGAAAGGGTGCCAAGCAGAACATGATATCTCCCGTTATAAATCTCAGTTTTTTCTATGGAAGAAATATTGTATGGCTCCTCGACCACACACAAGAGTTCATTACTTCGGCCCGAATCCGTGCAGAGCTGACAAGGATCAACATGAGTGATGTTGTTGCACAGAGAACAGTAAAAAATTTTTCTTTTCGCATCTTTTATTGCCTCTGCTATTTGATCGGCTTCTTCCTGGGGAAGGCCAAGGAAATAAAAAGCAATTCTCTGGGCAGTTTTGGTTCCGATGCTTGGAATCTTCTTCAGCTCTTCGATGAGCCGGTTTAGAGGTTGAGCATATTCAAACATCAGAAAAGTCCCGGTATTTTAAGTCCTGTCCCCAGGCTCCCCAGTTTTTGGGACAAGTGCTCGTCCACTTTTGCCGCGGCGTCATTGAAGGCAGCGATAATTAAATCTTGGAGCATCTCCACATCTTCCTTATTTACTACCTCTGGCTCTATTTTCAGAGAAATCAAATTTTTTTGGCCATCTAAGGTCACTACGACCATCCCGCCTCCGCTGGTTCCCTCAACTCTCATTTCTGCCAATTCCTTCTGGAGCTTTTCTTGCATTTCTTTTGCCGTCTTAAGCATCTTTTGCAAGTCGCCCAAGCCTTTCATTTCATTCCTCCTTGAATGAGAAAGAATGTTCTCTACTCTCTCTCCTTGGCCCTTTTTATTGGATCAATAGATAATATCTGTGCCTTAAATGTATCGATGAAATACTGGACTGTAGGGTCTTTTAAGGCAGCCTCAACTTCTTTTTCGCGTTTATTCCCTTCTTCCACTATTTCCTCAGATATTTTCACCTTAATTTTTTGGCCAATAACTTCAGAGGCCACCCTTTCTATGATTTTAATCTCTCTTTGCAGAGTATCGATGAAGAATTTTTTTCCGCCTGAAAAAAATATTTCTAAAGTCTCATCTCTTAGCCTGTAAGAGGAATGTTGAGCTAAAATTGCTGCCAGAGAGCCTTTCTCATTCTGAAGGGTCTCCATGATTTTTGCAAAAATTTGTTTCTGATCTTCAATCTTAATTCTAGCTCCTTGCTGCGGAAGTGCAGGCTCTAAGGAAGATTCATGCTTTGCTTCTTCTCCTTTCTCGCTTGACGCAGAAAATTCTGGCTTTCTCTGATGCTCTGAAGGAATGGCAACCTCCCTCTTCATCTGCTCTATTTCCTGAAGGATATCTTTTAAGGGAATGATTTTTTTAAAATGACAGAGCTTAATCAACAGAGTTTCTAGATAAATCTGGGGATGAGAAGAAAATCTCAAACCCTGTTCTGCCTGTTGAAGGGCCAAAAGATAACGCAGGATATCCTCAGGGGAAGCCTTTTTCGTCTCTTGCTCGAGCTGATTCATTTCTTCTGGACTGAGAGGCAGCAAATCTTGAGGATTTTCTGTAGACTTGACTAAAAGCAAATTTCTGAAATGTTGAATAAGCTCTTTATAAAAGAAGCGCAGATCGTGTCCTTTCTCTATGACCTTTTCTACAAGCGAAAAAATTTTATCTGATCTCTGGTCAAAGATCACCGCTGAAAAATCAAAAAGGATTTCTCTCGAAACAGCCCCCAATATTTCTTTCAGTTCCTCATCGTTTATGACCTCTCCACAAAAGGCAACAGCCTGGTCAAGCAAACTCTGGGCATCGCGCAAACTTCCGTCAGCAGCTTCGGCGATGAAGTTCAGGCCATAAGAAGAAATGGTTATTTTCTCCTTTTGGGTGATGTCCAGCAAATGATTGATGATTTCTTTCTGCGAGATTTTTTTGAACTCAAAGTGCTGACAGCGTGAGACAATAGTAGCCGGGACTTTGTGAAATTCTGTTGTGGCAAAGATAAACAGCGTTTGGCTTGGGGGTTCTTCCAGAGTCTTTAGCAGGGCATTGAAGGATTCGCGAGTCAGCATGTGGACTTCATCGATGATAATGACCTTGTAACGGCTGTGGATAGGTTTATATTTCACGCCTTCACGAAGTGACCTGATTTCATCAATACCTCGGTTAGATGCTCCATCAATCTCCAGGACATCTATGGAGCGATCCTCGTTAATCGACTGGCAAAATTCACATTTATTGCAGGGTGTAGGCGTAGGCCCATACTGACAATTCAAAGCCTTGGCCAAGATCCTGGCTGCCGAAGTTTTGCCCACGCCCCTCATTCCAGAAAAAATATAAGCCTGAGCAACACGGTTATTCTTAACCGCATTCTTGAGGGTCTGGACGACAGGCTTTTGACCGATGATCTCATCAAAGGTCTTAGGTCTGTATTTGCGGGCGTAAATGATGTAAGACATTTCAGATGAATTAGAGTTTTTAGAAAAGGAAAATAAATTCCTTTCTTTTTTAAACAATATATTAGCACAATTCGCTCCGAATTCAAAAAACTATTTTGGTTTGAGTAAGCATCTTTTTTCCGCGATGACTATCAAGAATTAGGGATCAGGGTGGGTGAATCAAAAGCACGCTTCTTTTGTTTGATTAAAAAAACTCAGTCTTTTATAATACTCCTCTTTCCCGTCTGTGGAATATGAGTTTCACTTCTTAAGAGATAATATCTTCATGGGTAAGCAGAAGGCTCTTCTTGAAATTCACTTGGCTGTTTATCTTTTCGGATTTGCTGGCCTCTTCGGGAAATGGCTTTTGCTTTCTCCTTTTATTATTGTCCTTGGAAGGGTTTTCTTTGCCAGTTTAATGCTGGCGCTTCTTCTCCTTTTTTCAAAACAAAGCTTAAAAATTGTGCCCAACAAAGAGTATTCCCTTCTTTTCTCCCTCGGCTTTCTTCTTTCTCTCCACTGGGTCTCATTTTTTAAATCGATTCAGGTTTCAACAGTAGCTGTGGGGCTTCTTTCCTATTCCAGTTTCCCTGTTTTCACTGCTTTCCTCGAGCCCCTCTTTTCCAAGGAAAAAATAGATAAGTTCAACATCCTTTTTGCCCTCCTCTGTATTTTTGGTGTCTTTCTCATCATTCCTCGATTTGATCTTGCCAATCGAATATACCAGGGAGTTCTTTGGGGGCTTCTCTCTGGCTTCACCTTTGCTCTGCTCTCAATCTTAAACAGAAAACTTTCTCAAAAGCACTCAAGTTTGGTGATAGCTTTTTTCCAGGATTCTTTCGCTATTCTCTTTCTTTTCCCCTTCCTTTTTTTCTCTCGCCCTATATTTAGTCTCAAAAATATGCTTCTTCTGGCTATCCTTGGTATTTTCTGTACGGCAGGAGCCCACACTCTCTTCATAAAGGGGATGAGAGAGGTCAAGGCTCAATCAGCAAGCATCATCAGCAGCCTTGAACCCGTTTATGGAATTGTGCTTGCTTTCTTTTTTCTCCATGAAATCCCATCTTTGCGATCAATCCTGGGCGGGACAATTATTCTGGGGACCGCCCTCTTTGTTTCTTTAAGAGCTGGGACAAGACTTTCCGGGTCTTGAAGCTCAAGAATTTTTCCGCTTGAATAGAAAAGCACAATAATTTAAAATTATGCCATGCCGGAAATAAAGTCCTCTCACTTCTGTTCACGGCGGGAGTTTATGAAGATCAGCGGTTTGGCTGTGATCGGATTCTCTGCCTTTGGGACCTATGGAACCTTACAAAAAAAAGAACCAACGTTGATTATCATGGAAAAGGCCGAAGGGCTCGTGATCGGAGATCCGACTTTATGCATAGGCTGTATGCGCTGCGAACTGGCTTGCACAGAATTCAATGACGGCAAAGCTTCTCCCTCTCTTTCCCGGATTAAAGTCAGCCGCAACATGAATTTCGGGCCGAAAGGCGTTTTTGCTGGCCAGCTTCGCCAAGGCAACTGGGGAAACGGATTGATCACTCAGGATTTGTGCTTACAATGTCCCCATCCTGTTCCCTGCGCCAATGCATGCCCCAATGACGCCATTGTCGTCCGGCCTCCGCTCTATGCCCGAGTCGTCGATCCTGAGAAATGTGGAGGCTGCCGCATGTGTCTGCGTTCCTGTCCATGGGAGATGATTTCCTTCGACGAGGAGGCCAATAAAGCCACCAAGTGTTTTCTCTGCAATGGCAAGCCGAAATGTGTCGAGGCTTGCCCCGCCGGAGCATTGCGATACATAACCTGGACCGACCTGATGGACCGGGTGCCGCTTCGTTTGGTCCCGACAGCAGTTATTCCGCCTGAAAAGTCGGCTCTCTGTATCGCCTGCCATAAAAATATAAAGGAGTTTCAAGAATGAGCGGAAAAGGAGGCTGGGCAGGAAAAGTCTTGCGCGTGAATTTATCCACTGGCAAAATCTCAACAGAGCCAACCGTTGATCGATTTAAGGATTTCCTGGGGGGAACGGGAATCGGCTACAAAGTCATCTGGGACGAGGTCCCTCCAGAAACCAAACCCTTTGACGCTGCCAACAAGATCATCTTCGGAGTCGGGCCACTGGCGGGGACAGGGGCGCCCTGTAATGGTCGGACCGCCATAACCTCGCTCTGGCCAACCTGTTGGCCAGTTCCTCTGGTAGCCAGCGGCCATATGGGAGGTCATTTCGCTGCGCAGCTGAAATACGCCGGATACGACGCCATTATTATTGAAGGACAAGCCGATTCTCCAGTCTGGCTTTCCATCTCGGATAGTGAGGTTAAAATCAAAGATGCCCGACATCTATGGGGAGAAGGCATCCGCCGCGCAACCATCGCCATCAGCCAAGAAATGGGACCGGAAGCCTCTGTGGCAGCAATTGGCCAAGCCGGCGAAAATCTTGTTCCTATGTCTGTCATCATCAATTCCTACTCCCATTCGGCTGGAGGCCTGGGCGCCGTGATGGGGTCTAAAAAGCTGAAAGCGATCGGAGTCCGGGGAAGCCGCAGCATAGCCATAGCCGGCCCCAAAGATGAATGGGAGAAAGCCGTTAAGCTTCATTTATCCCTTCTCGGCGCCAACAATCAGCATGTTGTGCCCAGCAGTCCGCAGCCTTGGGCCGAATATTACAGCCGTGGATCCCGTTGGGTGGCCTCGCGGGGCAGAAAATGGGGAGCAGCAGCCCCACCCATCGAGACTGGCACTTGTGATCCTCATGATCCAAACCGCATCGCCTTCCGGACAAACAATGCCGCCTATTTTTTAGGTGAGATGGCCTGGAAGTACACAGTGAGAGGCAACAGCTGTTTTGGTTGTCCCATCTCTTGTCACACCTTGATCAAGGTCCCTTCTGTTTCCGCCAAATACGGCATCTCCGAAATCGGCCAGAACACCTGTTCAGGCCTGACATTCGGAAAGTCGTTTTTTAAGACATTTCCAGACGGTAACCAAGGCGAGATCTCTATTGAAGCCTGCATGGTTGGAATGTCTTTAGCCGATGACCTTGGAATCTGGTGCAACTACGGGCAGCTTCAGCGTGATTTCAAGAAATTGTATTACGACGGCATTCTCAAAGAAAAGCTAGAAAAAACAGAATTTGAGAGTTATTCGTGGAACATCTATGAAGCGGGCAATCCGGTATTTCTTTTTGAACTCCTCCCGCGCATCGCCGCCAAGGACGGCGAGCTGGCGTCTGTCCTGGGATTGGGAACCGGGTATATGCTGGAGCAGTGGGGAATCGAGGAGGAGGAATGGAAGAAAAACCTTGATCTCCGCTACTGGAAAATGGGGCACCCGAAACATCATGCCAATGAGGATGCAGGTCAATGCGGCGCCATCATGAACACCCAGTATAACCGGGATGTGCAATGCCATTCTCACACGAATTTCATCCGGAACGGCTTGCCTCTCGATATCCAAAAACGTTTGGCCAAGGAGATTTGGGGTTCTGCCGATGCCATAGACGCTGTGGCCGCCTATACCCCGATGAATATTTACAAAGCCAAAATGGCCAAGTGGTCTTTGCTTCGCAAAGAACTGCACGATTCACTGTCTCTTTGTAACTGGATGGGACCGGTGGCAGCGTCACCGTTGAAAGAGCGGGGCTACCGGGGAGACGATTCGCTGGAGTCTCTCCTCTACAGTCTGGCCACCGGAGATAAAAAAGGCCGGGTGGAGCTGGATCAGGTGGCGGAACGCATCTTTTTGCTTCACCGCGCCTTGACAATAAGAGAAATGGGTCAGAGGCAAATCCGAACGCTCCATGATACCATGCCGGAATGGGTGTTTGTCGACCCCTTGGGAAAACCTCCTTTTACACCTGGCACCATTCATATGGATAAGGAAGACATCCGGAAAGGCTTGGATATGTTTTACCAGGAACTGGATTGGGACTGTTCATCCGGCCTGCCCAAACGAGATGCCTACAAGAAAGTCGGCTTAAGCGATGTGGCCGCGGAGCTTGCCAAAAAAGGCCTGCTGCCGTGAACTTTCGAATGTTTCTTTGCTCCTCCCGGGGGAAGGCACAATTGGATGAAATGAAAAAGTCATGAAGGAAAAGGAGTTATCGATTCGGCCAGCCGTTGTTCGGATTATACGCTCCCAAAGCGAAGCTGGGACACTTGTCTCTCCTGAGGAAATTCGAGATGTTTTAATCAGAGAGGGCCTGCTGTCTCCAGAAGGTGAAAGCCATAAATTAAAAGACATCATGGAAGAGCTGATCAAGGAAGAGAAAGACATAAAGATAATCGTGGATCGAGTCGGAAAGCAATACTATTACTCTGTGCGACATCTCAACGAAGCCTATGCCATAATTCTGCTTAAGCGTAATGATAATGTCCTTAAGCTGATGGCCGAGACCGTGCGTGAAAATTCCGAGATCTATCCTCGACCGGTTCCTCTTGATCTCTTCATGAATCCGCCTTTTTCGATGAGTCTCGAGGAAATCAGTGCCTGCCGCAAAAAAATGGCGGAGTCGAAGGAGTATAGCGATATTGCAAGTACAATCACATCGGCCGGCACGACTTTTCTTTATTCAACCCTGTACATGAAAACCTTGCATGCTGAATACTTAGCCGAATGGCTGGATGTCGGCCAATCCGAAAATCCTTGAATCGGTGTTTGTTGAAATCTTTACTTTGTCGCTCCTTATTTCAGAGACTGGCTATGGGCCAAGCTAGTGGTGTGTAATCGGGTCCTCTTTACAATGGGGACGCCTTCGGGCTGTTGTAAAAGTATTGCTGTTACAGAGCACTAGCTAGTTGATTATGCTGTTTTCAATTTTAATTCTTTTAAGATTTAAAGCTTGTGGAAACCCTACGGGCAGAGCCCGTGGCACCTCTTTCCACTTTACGAGCTTCGCTCGATGCCCTGCGGGCGAGTTTACATTCGCGCTCAGGCAAGCCCGTGGAACTCCGCCCTTCAGGCTTATTAGGCGAGCTGTACCATGCTGCGGCGCGGGGTAAGACCAAAGACGAGCCTGAGCGCGTCGGCAAGTACATGATCAAGCTGCTCCTGTCCCTGGAACGACTCTCCTTCCAGGGGAGAGAAGGCAGGTTATGTTACCAATATGGAAAAGACAATCCAAGGCAAGAGAAGATGGATTACCTGGAATTTATCGCTCGCATCATCTGACGAATTCCACTAACTTTTTGGCTTTTTGATTAAGCTATTTTCCAGATAGCTATCCATACAGAATTTTTCGGAAGTCTACAAAAAATAATAAGTTAGGCGAAGTGATTATTTTTCTTCGGATTTTTTGATCTTCTTCTTCTTGACTGATTCTTCTTCTTGTTTATGTCTTTCTCGTAGCTCTGATTTTTCTACTTTATGACTTTTCTCTAGGTCTTTGATCTTCTCTCCGTATTCTTTCTCGATCTGTTCCTTCTCAGAAGACGTTTTGGCCAACCTTTTTGCTTCATTAATTTTTCGCTTGAGCTCGACAACTTCCTTCTCCTGGCTCCTCTCCAATAACTTTACTTCATGTTCCTGTTCATCTTTTAAACGAGTTTCTTCTTCAAAAAGAGAAGTCTTTTCTTCTGGCTCTTTGATTCTTCCTCTCGAGATTTTCTCTTTGGCTTCTTCGCTGTTTATGACAGTTTTTGGTTTTGCAGCTTCATTTTTACTTACTGAAGGCTTGTAAACAACAAAATCTCTTGCTTCAATTCTTGACGGACCAGGCCTCTTTGCCTCCTGGAGCTGGTACTTGGAGATTTCTTGCCGAGTTATCCTTCTCAGCTGGTCGATATCGACTCCCTCATTGATAACTCGATTATCACGGTGATAAATGTTTGTTTTATTCACGGTGAATCTGATGATTGTTGCATTTCTCTCAAAGGGAAGAGCATAGCGGTCAAGATAGGAGTTGAGAAAATAACGGCCCTCGACAAAAATCCAATAGTGGTTTGGCAGAGTTAAAGGCAAAGAATGAATCCCGATTCCTGCAACAAAACGAACTCCAGGTGGAAGAGGAGCCCAACCGATGTAAAAGTCGCTCCAGCTCCAAGTTACCCAGGCAGGACCCCAGACAGTATCAGGTACCCAGAACCAGCCAAAATCATGATCCCAACCCCAACGGCCGTAGTGGAAGGGAATCCATCCCCATTCAAAATAAGAGTCCCAGGTCCAGCCATAATCTGTCCAGATCCAGCGGCCGTAAGTGTAAGGACGCCATGTATAGCCAGTATGGTGAGGAATCCAGACATAACCATGGGGAGGATGATAAATCCATAGACCATAGGGAGAGAGGTAGTTATAGAAATAAGAAGTATCCAATTCTTGATCATAATCTCTTTCATAATATCTGCCTGACTCCTCTCGAGGTTCTCCCTCATAAGGAACATAAATGAGACAGCTTGCTGTGGAAATAAGGATCAAAAAAGCCAACCAGCCATATTTTTTCATTTTCTTTCTCCTTTCTTTTAACCATTAATTATTTTTGCAAAGAACATGCCAATTTTTCATTTTCCTTATATCAGAGTCTCTTTCCAGAATTTCTCCCCTTAATATGTCATTAAAAAGATACAGATGACAATGTTCAGGACATCAAGAAAAAATTGCATCCTCTTGCTAAACAATCTGCTTAAAGATTTTCTTAATTCTTTTGAATGCCCAGTTAAGCTCTTTCTGTTTGATGATTAAGGGAGGAGCGAATCGGATGACATCTTCATGAGTTTCTTTGCAGAGAAGCCCTTCTTTCTTTAGTTCCTCGCAAAATCGCCTGGCACCTCCTGCTTCGGGTACAAGCTCCACACCAATAAGCAAACCATATCCTCTTATTTCTTTGATGTGTTTACTTTTGATCGTTTTCAATTTATTCAGAAAATATTTTCCCTGCTCAACCGCGTTTTCTATCATCTTTTCTTCTTTAATCACGCGAAGAGCCTCCCTGGCGACAGCGCAAGCTATCGGGTTTCCGCCAAAAGTGGAACCATGTTCCCCAGGCTTGAAAAGGCCAAGGATTTCCCTAGATGAAAGGACAGCAGATATCGGGTAGCAGCCTCCTCCAAGGGATTTGCCGATGATCGCGACATCGGATTTCACTCCTTCATGTTCACAGGCAAAAATTTTACCAGTGCGGCCCAATCCTGTCTGTATTTCGTCGGCGATAAAGAGAACATTATTTCTGGCACAAATTTCTTTAGCCTTCCTTAAATAGCCTTCTGGCGGAATCAAAATTCCTGCCTCCGCCTGAAAAGGCTCGACAAGGAAAGCGGTAGTGTTGGGATTTATCGCTGCCTCAAGGGCTCCTATATCACCATAGGGGATAACAACGAATCCTGGCGTAAAAGGGCCGAAATCGTTTCTGTAGAGGGGTTCAGTGGAGAAACCGATCAGGGTAATAGTGCGGCCGTGAAAATTGTTGGAACAGGCAATGATTTCGGCTTTATCCTGAGGAATGCCTTTTTTCTGGTAGGCCCACTTTCGGGCAGCTTTGATGGCAGTCTCTACAGCCTCTGCTCCAGAATTCATGGGAAGCACCATCTCGTAGCCTGTCCATTCACACAATTCTTTGGCCAAAAAAGGCCACTGGTCATTGCGAAAAGCACGAGAGGTTAGGGTTAGTCGCTTAGCCTGATCCTGCAAAACTTTGACAATTCGAGGGTGACAGTGTCCCTGGTTAACAGCAGAATAGGCACTCAGAAAGTCAAGGTATTTTTTATCTTCCACATCCCAGACCCAAATCCCCTTGGCTTTGGTGATGACAACATCCAGCGGATGATAATTGTGAGCACCATAAAGATCCTCTAAAACAATATAGTCTCTTGTATCCATCGTTCCTCCTTGTAATTTTCAATATTCTCTTTACTAAGTTTATTGCACGCTTATGAGATTTAATGAAGCCCTGGATTTCTCCTTGCCTTCTGGCGGAGAGGGTGGGATTCGAACCCACGGTACGCCATTAAGACGCACACACGCTTTCCAAGCGTGCTCCTTAAGCCACTCGGACACCTCTCCAATTTTTCAATGAACAAATTTTTGATTGACCTTTTTAAGTTATCAAAAATCCATAACAAGGTCAATTTTGCTTGCCGATTCTGTAAATATTGATAATATCCTTTAAAAGAGAAGCTGCGGCCCCCTTTGGATCAGATTTTCCCCCTGTGACAGTGACTGCGCCCATGGTGTCAGTAAAGAAACTAATTCCTTTATTCGTTCCATTGACTCCAAAAAGAGGGTGGGAATGATCTATGGGGGATAAAGCCACTTCGATTCGAAACTCCTTTTCTTCTTTCCATAGTCTTCCCAACAGCTTTAGCACCTTAGCCTCTTTCTTGGCTCGATGAAGAAGTTCGGAAGGAATATTGGTAATTCCCTCGACCTTTACATCATTCAGAACAAAGTCTTTTTCCATCACTTCATTGGCAATAAGAAGAATCTTTGAGGCTGTGTCCCATCCTTCAACATCAAGGCTAGGATCCGCTTCAGCAATCCCTTTGGCCTGGGCTTCTCTCAGAGCCTCTTCATAGCTTATTCCCTCTTCCATTCTGGTCAGGATGTAGTTGGTGGTACCGTTGAGAATGCCTTCAATGCGCAAAATCTCAGCTCCTGCCAGAGAAAAAAGTCCAACATCTAGAGTTGGGAGGGCTGCTGCTGTTGCTCCACTGAATTTCAAAGTTGCGCGATTCTTTTGAGCGAGTTGCTTGAGGCTTTTGAAATCGACAACCAATGGCCCTTTATTAGCCACTGCCACATTCCAGCCTTTGCTCAAGGCTTTACGGAGGTTGCTGAGACCCGGTTCACCTGTCTTAATATTTGATGGAGTGCACTCAACCAGAACACCTGGCTTGACTTCCTTCAAGACCTGCTCAAGCTTGAGGCCCGGTCTCCAATGAAGATGCGCGGCCAACTGGGAAGCTGACTTTTCCAGGAATTCGCTTGTATCCAAAGAAGCGGCGGAAAAAAGGGCTCCTTCGATTTCAAAAATAGAAATGAATCGAAGCTCAAGCCCATATCGCTTCAGGCAAAGCTCTTTTTTTTCATGTGCTACTTGAAGAAAAGCACGGCCGACATTTCCAAATCCCATCAATATGATATTTATGGGGTCAGGTCTTGAAATATGACACCTCCCCTCTTTGACTCTATTCCAGCTCAAAGAAATTCATAAAAATTTATAAAGAAAGATCTTACCCTATTTTCTCTTGGCAGTAAATACGCCACTTGGCTGTTTAAAAGCTGCTTCTGTGACAGCGCCTGAGGCGTCCATCTTGAATTCGACGCTAAAGCCTGGCAATCCCTTTAAATTGAACTCCGTGCCCTTATAGGGGACCAATTCATATTCTGGTTGACTAGGAACAGACAAAATCAGAGTGTTCTCCCCTTTCAGAGATACGGTGACAACTACCTGTTCGAGTGCATATTGTCCCACAAATTTTTCAAGAAAACTCTTTTCTTTCATTTTTTTCTCAGGCATTCTTGTGAACATGGCCTCTTTCGCCGCAGGTTCCATCTGAATAGAGAGGCCGCTGATATTGCCCTTTGTGTCTGTAAAAAAGGTTGCTTTCTGGGTAATATCCCGCAACTCATTCCTTAATTCGAAGATGTCATAGTGGTAATGATTTAAAGAAGAAGATAGGGCATTGTACGTCGCCTTCAGTCCTTCACCTTCTTTCACCACAGAAATAACCCCGTATCCCGGGTGCTCAAAATCTCCTGTGTAGTCCTCAAGAGGATGAGACGGCTTGGTGTTCAATTTGCGGTCTTTATCCTTTTCTTTTTTGGCTTTTTCAGCTTCTGCCTTAGATTTATCTAGCTCATCCTTGATCCGCTTATTCCAAGGAACTTGATCGAGCCCCAGCAGGCGGTCATAAGCGTTGTAAGCGACAATTTGAGGAACTGGAGTTCCACTCATATTCGTCATGATGACCACTCCCATGTTATCTCGAGGCATAAAAGAAACAAGGGCCGTAAAGCCATCGATCCCTCCTCCATGGGCTAGGAGAAGATGGCCTCTGTAGGGCGTGATCATCCAGCCCATTCCATAGCTTGAATAGAGGATTTCATCATATCTGAGCGGCTGCTGGATTATCATCTGGGGAGAATGAATTTGATTCAGGCTCGCTTCAGATATGATTTGTTTTTCACCCCATTTTCCCTTGTTCAGATTGAGCAAAACCCAGTTGGCCATTTCAGCGACACTGGAATTGATTGAGCCAGCCGGGCCTATTTCATCAATATTTCTAAAGGGTATCTGCTCAACCTTATTCTCTTTCTCCCTGTAAGGAAGAGCAAAATCTGGGGCCTTCTGGGATTCTATGACAGAAAAATTGCTCCCTTTCATTCCCAGAGGATTCAGGATTCTCTCAGCTACAAATTTTTCCCAGGTCGTTCCTGTGATTTGACCGACCACGTAGCCAGCAGTCATGAACATGAGGTTCTGATACTGCCAGACAGCTCGAAAATCCTTGCTCGGCTCAAGATACTGAAGACGGTCAAAGAGCTCTTTGCGGCTAAAGGAAGAGCCATACCACATGGTATCATGGCGAGGAAGGCCAGACCGGTGACAGAGCAGGTCGCGGGGAGTCATCCGCTCAGAAGCAAAAGGATCATAGAGTTTAAAAGAAGGGATATATGTTCTCACAGGCTTATCCCAGTCCAATTTCCCTTCGTCAACCAAAATCCCAACTGTTACTGCGGTAAAGGCTTTGCTGCAGGAGCCGATGGCAAAAAGGGTCTGAGGAGTCACTTTTAATCCTTGCTTGACATCCCGAAACCCGAATCCTTCAGAAAAAATTAATTTGCCATCCTTGACAATGGAGATTGCCATACCTGGAACCTTCCATTCTGCCATGGTCTTTGTAATAAACTCATTGAAGCCCTTCAAGTTCGCCTTTGGGTCAGCTTTTTTGGCGGAGAATGCGGGGTAAATACAGAGAGAAAGAACAATGAATAAAGAAACAAATTTAAACAGTCTGTTTTTCATTAAATCCTCCTCTTTTTGATGATAGTGGTTTTTTGATTTTAAGATATTCCTCTTCTTTAATAAATTTCTATTTTGAAGCATCGCATTATTGGTCGGTTCTCATATTTCCTCAAGAGTTCTACAAATCCAAATCTTTGAAGCAAGATGCTATGCCCAAATTTAAGTTCAGTCTTTGAAATCATGCTGGGCATCTTCGCTCATAAGACGGCGGAACGACTCTGGAATCTCCATTTTGGCTCTTCCAGCAGTGCAGTGGTCAATGCTACGCATAACCCCATGGAAGCGGTGATAAGGAATTGAGACCAAAAGATCTTCTGACTTAAAGCCACCGATACGCCGGCTGGTGTAATCCATGAGACTGACGTTTAACTCCCCACTTACTAGCGGATAGGCTACGGCCTGGTGGCACGTTGACCCAAACATCTCGAGCTTTGGAGGGATGCCGGTGTCATAGCCATCGAGAGTGACAAGCCGGCATGCCTGTTCTGCATTGCATATAAAGAGCACTATATCTGGTCGAAATTCTGCTTTATCCAGAGGTGAGAAAACGACATGGTCTGCAAGGCCAAGAGGAGGTGGCGTTGTTAATGCTTGTGAGCGATGCATCGCCGCTATGGAACAGTAGAGCTTTTCTCCATTCACAAGAAAATCTTTAAGAGCTTTGTCTGCCTCCCCCTTTGGACGTTCACCAAGGCCTAAGTGCCAAGTTCCTCCAGCACAGGCGGATGTTGACTCTGTAAGATCGATGACTTTGCCATCCCTGACCTTGAGGAATGCATCACATACCCGATAATTTACACCTATGGATTTCGATGGAGGTTTCATCGAATAAGTTATAGCGACCGGATTCCCTTTAAGCTTAAGAAGACCTCTGATTATTTTTGCATAATCTTTCCATTCCATGTCCATTACCTTCCTTCTCTTCAATTTCTTTTTCAATGTTCAATATTTTTAAAATATTTTTTTCTCTTAATCCAAGCTAATAGCCTAATGTTTTATCATCTTATTTGGCTTTATTCCATAAACTTTTATGCTTATAACTGAACTCGCAATCTCTCTTATTTTTTCAGGTGGGATTTTTAGACTCTCAATAATCGCTTTTGCCGCAGGATCACTAACTAAATACTCTAAAGGGAATACTTTTTCCTCTAATATCTTGACGTCAATAAAATCAGCCTCCCTTATTGTTTTTATGTATTTTCTCTTTAATATCGCACCTGAAAGACAGCCAATATAGGCCTCTATTGAATTTTTTATGAAGTCGGGAAGCTCGTGGAGTAAGACGATATCTGAGACCATCATCCTTCCCCCAGGTTTCAAAACCCTGAATGCCTCTTTGAAGACTGCTTTTTTATCGGGCGAGAGATTGATGACACAATTAGAGATGATGATATCGACTGAATTTTCAGAGACTGGAAGATTTTCAATCTCTCCGAGCCTGAATTCGACATTTCCATAGCCAGCCTTCTTGGCGTTTTCTCTTGCCTTTTCAATCATCTCAGGCGTCATATCTATACCAATAACCTTTCCTTTATCACCGACTTTGTTAGCAGCAAGAAAACAATCAAACCCCGCGCCTGAACCTAGATCCAAGACAGTTTCCCCTTCTCTCAAAGAGGCAAAAGCAATTGGATTGCCACAGCCAAGGCCCAAATTTGCGCCTTCAGGAACTGCTTTAAGCTCTTCCTCAGTGTATCCTATCTTATTACTCAAATCTTCTATGAAACTGCTGCCTTGACAACAAGCCGAATCCAGAGGAAGACAACAGGAATTCTCCCCTTTGGCGATTTTGGCATAACCCTCTTTTACGGCTTTCTTTATTTCTTTTTTCTTCATTTTCAATCACCTCCAAAGCACTTTCTCCCTAGGCTGATTAATATGTTATAAACACTTTCCTAGGCAAATGAAATGGCGGAGAGGGCGGGATTCGAACCCGCGATTCCGATTGCTCAGAATAACGGTTTTCGAGACCGTCGCCTTCAACCACTCGGCCACCTCTCCATTTTTATTGGCAAAATATATCTTGCTTTCTATCTTTTGTCCTTAAAAAAATCTTTCAAAATTTTGCGGCATTCCTCAGCCAGGACTCTACCTTTGACCTCAATCCGGTGATTTGTTTTTTCAAAGGGAAACCTGACGATTGATTCCACAGCACCGCTTTTTGGGTCATAAGCGCCAAAAATTAATCTCCTGATTCTTGCCTGCACAGTTGCACCAAGGCACATCGCACAGGGCTCGACAGTGACATACATATCACAATCAGCAAGCCTGTAGTTTTTCCTTTTCAAACAGGCTTTCCTGATGGCCACTATCTCCGCATGGGCTGTTGGGTCATTGGTTCTTATAGATTCATTATGAGCACGACTCAGGATCTTATTTTCTGCGACTAAAACTGCTCCTACAGGCACCTCTCCCCTTTTCAATGCCTTTTCTGCTTGAGCTAAGGCCTGGCGCATAAAATATTCATCATCTTTCATTTAGCACCCAATCTTTCAGAGATTGATTTTACCCTTGACATGGCAAATTTACAAGTGTTCGGGGTCAGATATTGCCATGGAGAAGAGAACAGTTCATGCCCTTGATTTACTCTCACCCCTATGATAATGTCTGACCCCTAGGCTGGGGAGCAAAAAATATGGAAAGGCTTGAATGTCTCTTTTGTCAAAAAAAATATCCCCTGGATGTGTCCTTCCCTTTTTGTCCTTCCTGCCATGAGCCATTACTTCTCTCCTACCCAGCAAAAAAAAGAACATTTTTTCTAGAAAGAAATTCTTCTCTTGAGAAATTTTTAGATTTTCTTCCACTTTCAAAAGTTGACTTAGAATTCAGCTTAGGAGAAGGAAACACATCCCTTATTGAATTAAGCCGATTGAGGAAAAAGCAGAATTTGCCACCAGCCTTTGCCAAGAATGAAACGGTAAACCCTACTCATAGCTTTAAAGACAGAGGGACTTCTGTTGCTGTTCAGAAAGCTATTTCCATAGGCTTCAAGAAAATCGGAACTGTTTCTACAGGAAATATGGCTTCTTCCACCGCAGCCTATGGGGCAAAGGCGGGCCTCAAGACATATATATTCCTCAAGGAAGGATCTTCTTCTGAGAAGATTCTATCGACAGGCATGCATGATCCTTTTCTTATCACTGTAAAAGGCGACTATGGACAGCTTTTTTATGATAGCTTCTCTATAGGGAAAAAGTGCCATATCTACTTCATGAATTCTGTTGACCCCTTGCGCACTGAAGGTTATAAAGTCACAGGCTTTGAGATTTTTCTTCAGCTTGAAAGCCGTGTTCCTCAGTTTATTTTTGTTCCGGTGAGCTCGGGAGGACATTTGATCGGATTGATGAGAGCTTTTCTTGATTTAAAAGAAGAAGGTTTTATTCAACATATTCCTACTTTTGTAGGAGTTCAAGCTCAGGGCTGCTCCCCCATCGCTCGGGCATTTTCTTCTGGAAAATCCAAATTTACGAGAATAAAGAAAGCTGAAACTGTGGCCCATGCTATTTCTAATCCAGCTCCTCCTGGAGGAAACATTGTGCTTAAGCTGATTCGAGAAAACAAGGGAATAATTCTTGCCGTCTCTGACAGGGAAATTCTCGAAGCACAAAAGGAGCTTGCAGAGCTTGAAGGAGTTTTTTGCGATCCTGCTACAGCCACGACTTTGGCAGGGCTGCGGAAGCTTTCCAAAAAAATGAGATTTAGAATCCAAGACAAAATCGTCCTGGTCATAACAGGAAGTGGCTTAAAAGAAATGAATGTCCTCAAATCGCATAAAATAAACGTGCAGCGGACTTCTCTTCCAAATTTAGAAAAAACAATAAGCAAACTCCTGCATTGAATAGTCCTTGGAGTCATGCATTATCATAAGAAAACCTGGACGCTCAGTGATAGAATTATTCCTCTTCACAATGGCAATGCCTGACCCCAAAGGATTAAATTTATAACATATCTGTGTTATATTTATAACTAAAATTTATAAGGAGGTTTTGATGAGACGCGATTTCCCATCGATGGAGTCTCTGGGACTCAATCTGCCTAAAATTAGCGGTAGAGTTATCAAAATAATCATAGGGGCCATCATCATCCTCATTCTGCTCTTTGGCTCTATCTACCAGATAAGTCCTGAAGAAGTGGGAGCTATCCTCCGCTTTGGCAAATTCGTCAGGATTAGTGAGCCTGGCCTTCACTTCAAGCTCCCATTGGGAATTGAGAAATTAACAAGAGTTCCTGTTCAAAGACAACTCAAAATGGAGTTTGGCTTCCGCACCGCAAGGCCTGGAATAAGATCTGAGTATCGGGTGACACCAGAATACAAAGAAGAAGCGGTGATGCTCACTGGCGATCTGAATGTGGTGGTTGTGGAATGGATCGTTCAGTACAAAATTAAAGATTCCTATAAATACTTGTTCAAAATGAGAAATGTCGATGATACTTTCCGCTATCTGAATGAAGCTGTTGTCAGAAAATTCGTCGGCGATAATTCGGTGGATGAAGTCATCACAGTTGGAAGAGCCAGGATTGCTAACGAAGCAAAAGAAGAACTACAAAAACTTTGCGACCTTTATGAAATAGGGATTGATGTCAATCAGATTATCTTCCAGGATGTCAACCCTCCTGATGCTGTTAAGCCTTCCTTTAATGAAGTCAATGAAGCTCTTCAAGAAAAAGAAAAAAAATAAATGAGGCCTGGTCCGAGTACAACCAGGAGATCCCAAAAGCAACAGGAGAAGCTGAGCAGACGATACAGAACGCTGAAGGATATGCCACTGAACGAGTGAATAGGGCCTTCGGGGATGCCAATCGATTCACATCCATCTATAGAGAATATGCACGAGCTCCTCTAGTCACACGCAAGCGCCTCTATCTTGAAACCATCAATGAAATTCTTCCCAAAATAACTAGGAAAATCATCTTCGATGAAAAGCAGAAAAATATCTTGCCCCTTCTGAATTTGGGAGAGGAGGTGAAGAAATGAAAAAATCAACGAGAAATCTCATTATTATTGGTGGAGTGTTAATCATTCTTTTGGTTCTCCTCGATGCTCTCTACATTGTTTCAGAGACAAATCAGGTTATTATCACTCAATTTGGTGAACCTATTGGCGGCGCTATCACAACAGCGGGAATGCATATCAAAGTTCCTTTTATTCAAAAAGCAAACTATTTTGAGAAACGCCGGTTAGAATGGGACGGAGATCCGAATCAAATTCCGACTAAAGATAAAAAATACATATGGATTGATACCTATGCGCGCTGGAGAATCAATGACCCTCTTGTTTTCTTCCAAAGAGTAAGGGATGAGAGAGGGGCTCAATCAAGGCTTGGGGATATTATTGATGGTGAAACAAGAAATTCTATCGCCAACTTTGATCTTATTGAAATTGTCCGATCCTCCAATCGAGAGTTTGAGGTATCTGAAGAATCCGTCATCCTTGATATCTCCGAGACAATCCCCAAAATCCTGGTAGGAAGAGAAAAAATCGCGAGAATCATCCTGGAAAAGGCATCCCAGATTATGCCCCAATTCGGAGTAGAGCTCAAAGATGTGCGGGTAAAGAGAGTGAACTATGTGGATGAAGTTCAGCGGAAAGTATTTGACCGCATGATAGCTGAAAGAAAGAGAATAGCAGCCAAATATCGCTCTGAAGGAGACGGAAAAAGTGCTGAAATTAGAGGCCAGAAAGAGAGGGAGCTGAAACGCATTCAATCAGAAGCTTACAGGAAGGCCCAGGAAATCAAAGGAAAGGCTGATGCTGAAGCTACAAAAATTTACGCCCAGGCTTACAATTTAGACCCAGAATTTTACCAGTTCACGAAGACTCTGGAAACTTACCGCACAACCCTTGAGAAAGAAACTTGGCTCCTGCTTTCCACGGACAGTGAGTTCCTCAAGTACTTGCGAAGTTCAGCGAGCAAATAAGAGTGCTTTTATTTTTAAGAAGTTAAAATTGCTTTTAACCTCTCTGTTGAGATATTTCCTCCAGTCAAGATAAGAGCAACTCTCTTCCCTTTAAGCCTCTCTTTTATTTTTAGAGCAGCTGCAAGGGGCGAGGCTCCTGCCTCTTCTGCTAGATTTCTGATAAGCTCCAGAATGATCAAGATAGCCTGCACCATTTCCTCTTCAGAGACAAGAATAAAATCAGTCAAGAAATCCTGAAGAATTTCCTGGGTGAGTTCATATCCTATCTGAGTGGCCAATCCTTCAGCAGCAGTTTCCATCTTGTCCTTGACAATTTTCTTTGCTTTCCAAGAAAGATAGGCAGCCGGTGCTTTCTCGGCTTGAACAGCAATCACCTGAACATCAGGATTCAGTGCCTCTTTAACCAGACAGCAGCCAGAGGCGCCGCTTCCTCCTCCTACAGGAACGATGATTACATCCAGAGAGGGACAATCTTCAAAAATTTCCATGGTATACGTGGCCACGCCTGCAATGAGATAAGGCTCATTGGCGGGGTGAATAAATCGAGCCCGCCTTTCTGCTGCCAGCTTTTCCGCATAATCTTTAGATTCGTCGAAGATCCGGCCAAAAAAAATGATGTCTGCTCCAAGACCTTTTATGGCTTTGACCTTCGCAGGATTAGCCTTTTCTGGCATGACGATGGTCACTGGAACGCCAAAAAGGTTGGAGGCATAGGCAATGGATAAAGCATGATTGCCAGTGGAGGCTGTGATGACTCCCCTTTCTTTCTCTTCACGGGTGAGATGAGAAATGAGGTTGAGACCTCCTCTGATCTTGAAGGCGCCATTTGGAAGATAATTTTCATGCTTGATATAGATTTTTGCATCCAGGAGCTGGTTTAGCTGAGGATAGGAATAGAGTGGAGTCTTCGGAAGGTAGTGCTGAATGATATTTCTTGCTTCTAAAATATCTTTAAATGTTGGCCTTGCAATTTTCATGTCTTCTCCTTTTATAATTGCCTCTGCCCTGGCAATGAAAGTCTATTTTAGCAGCTCGACCAATTTGTGCTTATTGGGAAAGAGAGCAGGTGTCCCTCCAGTATGGAAAAAAACGATTTTATCTTCTTTTCTGAAATACCTTTTCCTTATGAGGTCTACAAGCCCCACCATGGCCTTTCCCGTGTAAACCGGGTCGAGGACGATTGCTTCCTTGGTGAAGAGCAAGCGAATGACTTCTGCAACCTCCTTGTTGACGATTCCATAGCCATCTTTTATGTATTCATCAAAAACAATGATATCTTCCCTGCTGATACCAAGATCTAGGCCCAAAGATTTTTCTGTATCTTTGGCAATAGTCAAAACATCTCTTGAGAAAGATTCCTTCTCATCTGAAACGCTTATCCCCACAACTTTGATCTCTTCTTTCAATGCCTTAGCTCCAACAGCCAAGCCAGCTTGAGTGCCTCCAGATCCAGTGGAATGAATAACAGCATTGACTTCAATTCCCTGGGCTTCAGCTTGCTCCAGCATTTCTGCAAAAGCATTGACATAGCTTATGGCTCCAAGAGGCTTGTCCATAGAACCTCCAACCTTAGATCCACCAAGCGGAGCAATATAAGGTGTATGGCCCCATTCCCTTACTTCATTGGCCACTTCCTCAACTATCTCCAGGGCATCCTCTTCCTTGACAAGTTTTCCTTTTTCTGCACTTTTTATTCTGATATCTGCCTCAAGGATGTAGTCCAGGAGTAGGTTGCCATCATACTCTTCAGGGAGTTCATACGTTTTGAATAGAAGAAGAATTGGTTTTATTCCAAATTTCCTGGCTACGGCTGCAGTCTGAAGGCACCAGTTCGATTGCAGACTGGCCCAAGTAATGACCACATCAGATTTTTTATTCAAAATGTCCTGGATGATAAATTCCAGTTTCCTGGATTTGTTGCCGCCAAAAGCAAGTCCAGTCAGGTCATCCCGTTTTATATAAATTTCTGGCCCTCCAAGTTCTGCAGAGAGATTTTCCAGCTTCTGGAAAGGAGTTGGCAGATGGATCAGATTTTTTTTTGCAAATTTCCCGATTCTTTTTTTGATTTCAGAGACAGAATAGGCAGCCATTTTTTTCCTCCAAGGACTAACTTTTTATAACAGAAAAAAGAGCTTAAATCAAAATTTCTCTTGGCATCGATTGCCTCTCTTTTTCCGTGATGAGTAGAAATTAAAAAATGCGAATGTGTGGCGCGGTGTGCGCCCTCGAGCGCCCGCAGCGTAGGGTCGGGGTCAGGAGCTATTTTAAGGACTTTTTTCTATTTTCGGCAGAACTAAGCCATGGCCAAAAGGATAAAGGTTAGGCAGAGTGACAGGAAGCTTTCCTTTTATATCTATTTCTCCAAAGAGCGCTTTGGCTGCAGCTATTTGAGCCTTGTCTGTACTCCTGTAAGCGCAGAGGTAGCAGGCGACTTCAGGAAAATGCCTTAGAAAATAGGGACTGCCAAAAGAAACAACAATAATTTTAGCAGGAACCTGGGCAAAGTCCTTAACAAGTTGGATGTGCTTTGGGTCAAGGTCAACGCTCCCCTTCCGGGCGCTGGGGCTTGAGAAAAGAGCAAAAATGACTGTATCTGCCTCCTGCGCTTTTGCCACGCCTTCCTGGATGTATTCCTGGCCAGTATATGGATCAGCGTAAAAGCTCACTGCTTGCGGACATCTTTTCTCTATTTCTTTGATAAAAGTCCTGCCAGCAAAGTAATCTCCTGGGTCGCTGCTTAGAGAAAAAACTGCTATTTTCAGATTTTCTCCTGAAAGTGGCAGAATATTTCCTTCATTCTTGACCAATGTTATGGAATTTTCAAACATCCTGGCTGCTAGCTCTAAGTATTCCTTTGAGGCCACAATCGTAGCTAAAGAATCTTCCTCCACCAGTCGGTTCTTGTGGAGCCCAAGCCTGGCTTTTGCTTCCAAAATTCTTTTGACTGAAGCATCGATGTTTGAGCTTGGGATCTGGCCAGAACGAACAGCCTGAATCAGGGCATCAATTACTCTATGAGGGTCAGGCGGAAGAAGGATCATATCTGCACCTGCCTGGACTGCTCTTATAGCTGCCTCCTCGGCGGAATAGGACGCTGTGATTCCACCCATGTTCATGGCGTCAGTGACAATTATGCCTTTAAAACCAAGTTCTTTCCTCAGAAGCTCTGTTAAAATAAGAGGAGAAAGCGTGGCTGGAAGATCAGGTGTGGGGTCAAGCGCTGGGACATGAAGATGGGCTGTCATGATGGCCTGAACTCCTCCCTCAATCGCTCGCTTAAAAGGATAAATTTCTACCTTATCAAGGCGATCCCGATCACCTCTTACGACAGGAAGCTCGATATGTGAATCCAGGTCTGTATCTCCGTGACCTGGAAAATGCTTGGCCGTGGCAATCAGGCCATTTTCCTGGCAGCCTTTTATAAAAGCTACAGCCAGGCGGCTTACTTGATCGGGATCTCCGCCAATGGAACGGGTGTTGATGATCGGATTTAAAGGATTGATATTGACGTCAACCACAGGTGCATAAGTCATATGAATTCCCATGGCCCGGCCTTCAATAGCAGTTATTTTGCCCATTAAATAAGCCAGCTCTTCTGAATCTGCCGCACCCAGGGCCATGAGCGGAGGGAAGAGAGTTGCCCTTGAGATCTGATTCCCTGTGCCTCTCTCAAAATCTGAGGCCATGAGGAGTGGTATCTTGGCCATTTTCTGCAAGGCGTTTGTTAAATGAGCTGTTTCATAAACCTCTCCTCCAAAGAGGATTAAACTTCCTATATGGCGTCTGACAATTAAGGATTCCAGGTCTTTGAGATAATCACTGTCTTTGTTCACAAATTCGCCTGTATATTGCCAGACTACCATCTGTCCAATCTTTTCTTCTAATGTCATCTCTTTCATAACTTTTTTAGCCCAATTTATGCCTGAAGGGCTGGAAATGAGTTGGGGTTTATACATAACCCTGGCACAACTCAGAGTCATTAGAATTAATGAAAAAATGAAAATTATGGATGGGTTTTTTAATTGGCTCATTACACTTTCCCCTATTTTATCAAGTAGCGAAGGATAAAAAGGGCAGAAAAGAAGTAGATTATCCAATGAACTTTTTTACCTTTTCCTGTGACGAATTTCAAGAGCGAATAGGAAATAAAGCCAAAAGCAATTCCTTCGGTGATGCTCACTGCCATAGGCATAATGATAATGGTCAAGAAAGCAGGAATGGCCTCAGTTAAATCTTCCCAGTTGATATGAGTCACGGATTTCATCATCAAATAGCCAACAATGATGAGAGGAGGAGCGATGATTGGGTGAAGCGTTAAACCTTTGAAGCTATACTCCCCTCCAATCATCTCCGCTAAGGGGCTGAAGAAAAGAGCTAAAAGAAAGAGGAAGGCAGTGAAGACATTGGCTAATCCTGTCCTTGCCCCTTGAGCTATTCCAGTAGCGCTTTCAATATAACTGGAGACAGTAGAAGTTCCCAGAAGTGCTCCTTCGACTGTCCCAAGAGCATCGGCGAGCATTGCCTGATTGGCCCGGGGAAGTTTCCCATTTTTTATAAAGCCAGCAGGGCCACTCACTCCGATCAGGGTGCCAATGCAGTCAAAAAGGTCAAGGAAGAAAAAAACAAAGACAACGGAAAGGAGGCCTGTTTTGAAGGCTCCCAAAATATCTAACTTGAAAAGAGTCGGCAAAACACTCGGAGGAGATGAGACAATGCCATGATATTTGACAATTCCAAGTGGAATGCCCAGTAGAGCAGTGGCTAAGATTCCAATAAGAATTGCCCCATGGATCTTGAGGGACATCAGAACTGCAGTCAAGGCCACTCCGAACAGGACAAGGGCCACTGGCCGGCTGGTCAAATCCCCAAGCCCAACTAAAACCCCTGGTGTAGCCACAACAAGGCCTCCATATTCAAGTCCTATCAGAGCAATCAAAAGGCCAATACCCACGGCAATTGCATGTTTGAGGGAATCAGGAACAGAAGCCACTAAATCTCCCCAGAAGCCAAAGGCTGCAAGAATGACAAAGATAGTCCCAGAAATAAAAACAGCCCCAAGCGCCACCTGCCAGGAATAGCCCATTGTCCCGCAGACGATCACCGCAAAAAAGATGTTATGGCCCATGGCCGGTGCTTGGGCAATGGGATATTTCGCCAAAAGGCCAGTCAGAACAGTGGCCAGAGCGCTTGCCACACAGGTAGCAACCATGACCGCTCCCCTATCCATGCCTGCCATAGAAAGAATGGCGGGCTGGACAAAAATGATGTAGGACATGGTCATGAAGGTTGTCACTCCTCCCAGGAGTTCACGGCGCAGAGAGGTGTTATTTTCTTCAAGTTTAAAGAAGCGATTGAGCCAGTTTTTCATTTTCCCCCTTTATTCGCTGAATTGAATTAAAGTGAGAAGCTTGACCTCAGGGTGTGCCTTCTTGATTGCCTCCACTCCCTTTAAAAAAGAAAGCTCCACCAGCGCGGCAAAGCCGACAACCTGACCCTCGAGTTTTTTGATGAGATTAATGGCACTGATGGAGGAAGAGCCTGTGGCTATCAAATCATCTATGATGAGCACCCTTTGGGAAGGGAGGATGCTATCCCTGTGTATCTCAAAATGTTCGACAGCGTACTCATTTGGAGCTCTGACACGAACAGTCTCTCTGGGAAGTTTCCCCATTTTCCTGATAACGGTCATCCCGAGGCCCAACTCGTGGGCGACTGGTGCGGCAAAGAGAAAGCCTCTCGATTCTATGCCGGCGATAATTTGAGGCTTCCTCTTTTTTGCCCAGGAAGTGATGCGATCTATAACGTAATTGTAACACTGAGCATCCTGCACCAGGGGGGTGATATCTTTGAAGCCGATTCCAGGTTTGGGAAAATCCTTCACTTCGCATATCTTCTTTTTGACTTCTGTGATCATTATTTTTTCCTCTCTGAATTAAGTTTTCTTAATTTAAAAATAAAAATACTGCCTTGTCAAATGAAAACCACCTGTTTTTTAGAGCTTTTTTTTGTTAAACTGAGAGGGCATAATTTCGACATGAAGTATTAAGGAGGTCTGATGAAAAAAATTGAAATCTCTGCCATAGCCATGAAATAACTTTATGACTCTAATTGTCAATGTCTTTAAAAAAAATTGATTGGAGGCTCTGTCTAGTGGCTGATGCAGAATCAGCCGGAGAGAGGAATATCCTTGCCCTTATCCAAGAAGCTGTTCGAGGCGGGGCGACAATGATTCAGCTTCGGGCGAAAACATTAAGTCTCAGGGAATTCCTCAGAATAAGTCTTGAAGCCTCCAAGCTTTTTAAAAGAGAAAATATTCCTCTGATTATCAATGACAGAATAGACATTGCCTTAGCTTGCCAGGCAACAGGAGTCCACCTTGGCCAGGAAGATTTCCCTCTTTCTTTTGCCCGAAAAATCCTGGGAAAGAAAAAATTAATCGGCATTTCTGTCAATACAGAAGAAGAAGCCTTAGAGGCTGAAAAAAAGGGAGCTGACTATTTGGGTGTAGGCCCTATTTTCCCTACCCCTTCTAAAAAAGACTTGAAACAACTTCTTGGCCTAGATGGACTTCGGAGAATAAGGGAAAAAATAAAGATCCCCATTCTGGCTATCGGAGGGATAAACGCAAAAAATGCCAGGGAAGTGATCAAGGCAGGGGCTGATGGAATTGCTGTTATCTCAGCTATAATGGGTGCCGAAGACATCCGCAGGGCTACAAGGGAATTGCGAGAAGCGATCGGTGAAAAAAACAAAAAGGAGATTTGGAAATAAGGATTTGCTTTTTGCGTGCGATAGCAGAATAAGCATCTAGTCAACCACCATCAGGACTTCCTGATAAGCCATGTGCGGAGGAGGAGGCTTCGCTGCCCCAAATCTGAGTTTCAGATGGGCGATGAACTCCAGATATTAGCTTAGGTTTTTATCTACCCAGGAATGCAAAAATATGTATTAAATTCGATAAGCAAAAAGCACGATATACAAAAATCACTCAAGGTAGCTTTGACGATACATACTGGTGGGTAATTTACGAAATTGACGTGAAGAAGATTACAGATTAGCTTTTGCTTCTTCCACTAATTCCTTCATCAACTCTTTTACAGATACTATTTTATTTATTCTGTATGCATTCGAGCCGCTGAAGACAAATCCGTTATCAAGGTTACCTTTAGCAGCATTGATTAATGCATCGGCAATACAGTACGGCGATTTGCTCGGCATACAGGGTTTCAGGCATTGATATTCGCATCTAAACTTAATTTCTCCCCGTTCTGCTTTTTTTAAGAATTCGTTATTTATAGCTCTTCCCGGCATACCTACAGGACTGCGTATTATAGTAATATCTTCTTTTCTGGATTTTATATATGCCTGCTTAAATTCTTCCGCGGCATCGCACTCGTAGGTTGCAGCAAACCGCGTAGCCATTTGCACTCCGGCCGCGCCTAGTTTCAGCATATTTGCAATATCCTTGCCCGTGTATATACCGCCGGCAGCAATTACCGGTATCTTTTTCCCTTTGTTATCCTCGTATTTCTTCACAGCTTCAATAACCTGTACCGTTATGTCTTCCAGTTTCGGCATGGTATTTTCGTTCATGAGCTGATTGATATTAAATCCCAGATGACCTCCTGCCAGGGGCCCCTCCACTACAATCGCATCGGGAACATAATCATATTTTTTAAGCCACGCCTTGCATATAATTTCAGCTGCCCTTGACGAAGAAACTATCGGACCGATCTTGGTTTCTGTGCCCTCTACCAGCTTCGGTAAACTAAGAGGTAAACCTGCACCTGAAAAAATTATATCAATACCCTCTCTCGCTGATGTTGTTGCCAGTACAGCATAATTAGACAGAGCTACCATCACGTTTACAGCGAGTATCCCGGCCGTAAGCTTTTTTGCAATTCTTATCTGTTCCGTCAACTCCCTGACATCTGCACTTTCATGTTCGTCCATTGAGTTGTGGCTCATGGCTCCGCCAATTAATGCGGTGGATATGGTTCCGGCCCCGCCTTCATTAGAAACAGCCGCAGCTAATCTTGCCAAAGATATCCTTACACCCATACCCCCCTGAATTATAGGAGGGTAGATTTTCAAATTACCAATAACCAAATCCGGCAGATTTTTTGTCATTTTGTCCACTCTATTCTCTCCGACAACTCTTTCGAAGCCTCTTCGTTCAAAGATTTCCTTTTAGATTTTTTTACCTGCATCCTTACTTCACTCATTCCAGGTTGCTCTGTCCCCAGCATGGCTTTCCTGATCATTTCGTTCGGGCTCTCCAGTTCATTAGCGCAAGATAAAACTTTATATTTCACTTTCATTTCCTCTTTCTTCCCGTCCAGATTGGTATCAGATTCAACCAGATCCTTTATCCTCCCTGCTACATTCCGTGCTTCCCCTCTGCCACAGAAAATCGTAATACCAAAAATTTCCCCCTCACTAAGAAATCCTGCAACATGCATATATTCCAGGATTACATCCTGCTTGCTCTGAATAGCCAAAGCCAGGACAATCAGCAGCAAAAACAGTGAAAGGGAAAATCCGAAGAATATATAAACAAGAGGAAATTTAGGGATAAATTGCATTTTGCGCACGACTGCAGAATAAGCATCTATACAGCGATTTTCCTGCTTTCTAATGGTAAGAACTATAAATCATAACGAGAGATGATGTCAATCTGGCCTTAAAGAAACAGAGAGGTCCTCATCTGGCTATGGAGCGGACGAAACAGCCAAAAATCTTGCGGACATCTCCCTTTAAAGGCAGGGGCTGATGGTGTTGCTGTCATTTCAGCTATAATGGGCACAGAAGACATAAGAAAAGCTACAAGAGAATTGATAGAAGCGATCAGTAAAGAAAATTAAAGGAGATTTTTGTAATCAGGCTAAAAACAGAGATTATTTATGTCGGTGCAAAAAGCAAACTCTTCTTCCCTCTTTCAGTTAACTTGTAAATAACTAATAGAATAATATCGCGATGTAAAAATCAGATAAGCGGACTAACTCCTCATTGGGTTGTTAATTTGTTTTCAAGAAAAATAATATTACTGAGCTTTCTGCTTTCCTAAAAAGTCTTTTGCTGATATGGCTATGCCTAGAATGAATAAAACGATTCCTATAAGATTAAGAATAATGGTGAGTGAAGTTTTAGCCGCAATAGCTGGTCTTAAATTATTTACCCAAGCTATAAGGCTAACAAACAGCATGTAGTACCAAGCCCATTGTTCTCCTCTCTTAAATGCGGTAAAAAGCACAAAGAATCCAGCGATCACGACCGAAAAGGCAAACCCTGCCATTGTCCTCTCCATGCTAAGTATGTAATTTGCTACCGCTGGACTTGAAGAAACAAGCTCAGACCAAGATTGGCCAGTAGCTCCGGAAAATGATCGTGATACAAAAACAGCAGGGCTGAAAAAAGCGACTATACTGTAGATCAGGGCAAAGATCAACATAACTAAAAGTAATACCATCCCAAGTTTGATTGATTTCTTTTCTGCTGCCATCTTATTCCTCCTTTGAGCATTTCTTATTTTAAATTTCTGAATTTGTCAATCTATTTTTGTATATTTTTGTATAGTCGCATTGTGTTGTGCTCAAATGCGTTTCTTAATATTTTAATCACTCCGTTTTTTTGAATTCACCTTGGATGAAATCATAATCCTCAAAAACTCCTCAATAACTCACCCAGATTTAATGGGAATTGAGAGAAGCGATCAGTGAAGAAAACTAAAAGGAGATTTTTGCAACCAGGACAAAAATAGAGATTTGTGTTTCTGGGCTTAGGCACCGGTTTGGGACTTAAAAGACATCTGCTTTCAGTCCAACCTCGACATAACGGCCTCTCCAAGGATATCCCGGTTCTGTATAGAAATAGTGGTTGAAGATGTTGGACACTTTGATGAAGGGCGCGAAGTGGCCAAGGGAACAGGAGAAGATCGCCTCCAGGTTGAAATAGGACGGGATGTTGAGGAGGTACTTGGCATTGAAATCATACCAGTATGACTTGGAAGCGTAGAGTCCGAATACCCCCAGGTGTAGGTTCTCCAGCGGAGTGAAATCAAGGTCGAAGTTCAGGTTTTGCCTGGAGAGGACATCCAAGGGGCGGTTGTCGCTGATGTTCTTGTGGTCCAGGTAGGTATAGTTCATTGTGGCGTTCAACCACTTCCATGATTTCTGGGCCTGGAGTTCTACGCCATTGAGGCGTGCCTCGCCGATGTTGAAGAAAGTACGCAGCCCACTGGGCAGCCTGAAACTATTGATCATGTCCTTAAGCTTGCAGGCGAAGACAGAGCCCGTCAGGTAGATCTCCTTTCTGTAGGTGGCTCCAAGCTCCCAAGTGGACGCGTGTTCGCTCAGGAGGTTGGGGTTTCCCTGACTCGGAGAGTACATGGAGTTCATGGACGGGAATTTAGACTTCTTGGCAAAGGACAGATGCAGGTCCAGGTCATCCGTCGGGGAGTACTTCAAGCCCACGAGAGGATTCACCTTGGAAGTGTTCTTGCCCGTGAACTTATCGAGATAATCGAAGCTCAACCCCGCAATGACCTTCCATTTTTCGAAGACGGTTATATGCTCCTCGATCCCGCTGGAAAACGTCCCCTGGCTGAATTTTGTCCAGGGCAGGTTGATATCATCCTGGGTCTTGACCCTGTCTCCCTGATAATAAACGCTGACCTTGAGCGAGTTCCAGGAGCTCAGGTAGAAATCTCCGATACCGAAGACGCCATAGTCGGAATTGTTGAACGTGCTCTGGGACTGTCGGATTGTCATGGCCTTGTCATTGAACCAGTCGAGACTGTTCTTGTACTGGACATAGAAGGCCCGGAAGCGAAGGGTGGACCGTTCCCCGAGGGCTGAGTATCCGCCCGCATTGAGCATGTACCTATCCCAGTTTGGGAAGCGCCAGTAACGGGGTTTGCTATAGAGATCAGGCGGCATGCCGTATTCCGAATGGTAATAGCCGCCGTTGACCATGATCTCGGAGTTGCTCGAAGGGTTGTAGTAGAGCTTTGCATTGAGGTTCGTCCTCTTGTAATCGCTGTTGGCCCTGGCCTGCTTAACGCCATTAGCGTCCCTGTAGTTGAAGCCGTCCGAGTCCTGGTAATAGGCCGTTGCTACAAACCCCAGGTTCTTCCACTGATATGAAGAGTCTAATCCCGCGCTTTTCGTGCTCCTGTCGCCATAGGAGAAGTTGAGGGATAGCTTTGGCTCGGGCCCTGGCCTGCGGGTGATGACATTAACGATGCCTCCGAGCGTGTTCGGTCCGTAGAGGACGGACGACGGGCCCTTGGTGACCTGGAGGGACTCGATTCCTCCGGCCGAGACCGTTTTAAGGTCAAAGGAGCCATAGTATGGATCGATGACCGGCACACCGTCGATGAGAAGGGCGATCCGCTTGTTATCGAAACCGCGCAACTTCAGTGAGTACTGGTTTTTGTCTCCGACCGTGACCATGACGCCGGGCGCGTACTTGATAGCCTCAGAGAGATCGAGTGCTTTCATCAGCTCGATCGTCTTTGGCTCGATGCTGGTGACAGTGGCCACGGGCAATTCCTTGGGCGCTTTTCCGATCACCAGGATCTCTTCGGTGATCTTGACCACCTTTTCCTTTTCCTTCTCCTGCTTGGCCTTCTCTTTGTCCTGGCCGAAGGCAGGCGAGAGGCCAGCTGTCAGCAGGCAGGCGACAAGGATTACGGCTGCGAAAGGCTTTTTGGGGAATTTTGTGGTCTTGCTCATGAAACCTCCTTTTCAAATATGGAAGGAAAAACCGTTTCCCGTCTTTCCCTGTCGGTCAAAAGGCATGGCCCTTTCGGTTCTTTAGCGCCTTTGACTCGGAGTCAGCAGAAGAAAATACCACAAATACCGAAGATTGTAAATAGGATCCACCGAAAAAATCATTTAATCCATTCCTCTTTTCTCTGCCATATCGATAGAAGACCCTACCATCTCTTTCCAGGAATGAGAGGCTCTGCAGAGAGAGAAGGGATTGGATCATATACTTGCCGAGTTTCTCAGCCTCCGCCCTACTCTGAGCCCTGACCTTACTGTGGACATTGAAACCCGAGTGACGCCATTGCGCAATCTTTTCCACCATCTCCTGGCTGATAAGCTCTTCCTGAAGAAGCAGAGAAAAGACCTCTCGGGAAAAGAACTCGGCGATGAGGCCGTCATCAAAGGTGCGCACATGATGGAAGTGGCCTTCCTCGTCCTCTCCTCCCTCGCTCACCAGGCAGTGGGCATGAGGGTGGAAGTTGATTTTTTCGCCAAAGGTCTGGATGACGGCCACCACGCCTGGGATTAGCTCCGTGCTAGTGACGGCCTGGAAGTACTTGAGGAGGGCTTGGACAGCTGCTTGGCAAAGCTCTCCGAGAAGCCGACGCTTGTACTTGAAGAACAGCCGCAACATCTTGGGGATAACGAAGACCACCTGGCGGTGAGGAACATCCAGAAGGAGCTCTTCCCGCATCCACTCGCCCCACTCCTCAAGCCGCTTGGCGTGACAGGAGGGACAGAACCCCCGCGTTCTGCAGGAAAAGTAGAGAAGATACTCAGTGCCACAACCTTTGCACCGGATCCGGGCAAAACCGCACGTCGGATTGCCGCAGTCGAGATAGCGCTCCACGACCTCTTTGATGACCGGACGAAAATAGCCGTACTCCTTCTCGAAGCGAGATTCATATTCGGAGAGGAACCTGTCGAAATAATAAAACCTAAAAGCCTATAAAAAAACTGAAAGGGCAAGAACCATCCGCTTATTTGAAGGGGGTTATATTGCCCGAGGGACATCAGCGCATGTCATTTGATAATCAAGGGGAGAAAAATTGCCCTGGCGATTAATAGGAAATTCTTTCTCCCTAGCTTCACAATCTCTTGCCTACTTGCTTCATTCATCTCGATATCCAGCTGGATAAATTCAATCAAATGTTTGCGGCCTAAAAATAAGGGGATGGGATTGAGCCAGTTTTTTTTTGGGAGATTTCGAGAATTCTTTGCAGAGTGACGCTTTCAAAATAATTTTTCAATATCTGGGTAGCTTCTTTCCAAACCTCATGGGTTGCACAAATGGGAATGCGGTGACAGAAATCCTTATCTTCTACACACTCAACCAGAGAGCATGATCCTTCCAGGGCCTGGAGAATTTCGCTCAATTTGATTTGAGAGGGTTGGCGGGCTAAAGCATAGCCTCCGCCTGCACCTCGGATGCTTTTTACGAGTTTGTGAATTCTCAGGGGAACGATGATTTGCTCTAAATAGCGGATGGATATCTCTTCCTCATCAGAAATATTTTTAAGGTTGACTACTTCATTTCTATCGTTATAATGGCGGGCAAGATTCAGCATCAATCTGGTCCCGTATCTTCCTTTCGTTGAAAGTCTAATCATCGGTAACTTCTTTTTAGTGAATAATAGAATTCCCTCAAATATCTTTCATAATAGCTCGGTTTTATTTTCCTTTCAACATAAATTTATAGAATCTATAAAATTTATCTTATTCATCGAATTTGTTCTGCCTTAACTTGATTTCAGATGGTCGTAAAGGGTGAAATTTGACAACCATCCAACTCTGTGGTAGATGTAGACTAAATTAGTAAACAATTATCTGGAGGCAGGTAAATGAAGCTTTCTACGAGGGCGCGTTATGGGACTAGGGTTCTCTTAGACCTAGCTCTTCAGCATGAAGACGAACCAATTTTACTAAAAGATATCGCCCAGAGGCAGCAGATTTCGCTTTCGTATCTAGAGCATCTCATTACTCCCGTAGTAGCTGGAGGGATAATACGGAGCATGCGAGGCCCTAAAGGTGGAATATCTCTGGCCAGACCTCCTGAAGAGATAAGACTGAGCGAAGTCATTCGACTTCTCGAAGGTTCAACCGCGTTAGTGAATTGTGTGAATAAACCAGAAATATGTAGCCGTTCCAAATTTTGTGTTACCCGTGATATCTGGGATGAACTGCAAAGGGCAATGAATGGCATATTGGAGTCAACAACTTTGCAGGATCTCGTTGAGCGGCAAAAAAGGAAGGAACAACCTGAAGAGGTAACGCACTAACATACAATCTTTTGGGTTAGTAGGTCATTTTCCAGGCAAAACAATTCTTGAACAAATCAAAAAGGAGAAAATCAAGATGGCCAAAACACAAAAAGTAGACACTCTCAAGTTTAAGACGATAGAGATACCTAAGCTGACCCGAGGTATAGCCAAGGACATCACCGAAGTAATTGGGAACACACCACTGGTCAGATTGAACCGAATCATTAAGGGAGCGAAGGCAGAGGTAGTAGCCAAGCTCGAATCGTTCAATCCTCTCGGGAGTATTAAAGACCGTATCGGGGTATCAATGGTCTTGAATGCCGAAGAAAAAGGGCTTATCAATAGGGATACAGTTATTGTCGAGCCAACCAGTGGCAACACCGGTATTGCTTTAGCCTTTGTCTGCGCGGCCAAGGGATACAAACTAATCCTCACCATGCCTGATACCATGTCTATGGAACGGAGACAACTCCTTTCTGTATTCGGTGCTGAGCTGGTATTAACCTCTGGGGCAGAAGGCATGCCAGGAGCGGTGAGGAAAGCCGAGCAGCTAGTGGCAGAAAACTCCAACTACTTTATGCCCCAGCAGTTCAAAAACCCGGCCAATCCGGAGGTGCACCGCCTGACCACCGCCGAGGAGATCTGGAGGGATACCGAGGGCAGGATTGATATTTTGGTCTCTGGTGTCGGAACTGGAGGGACGATCACCGGAGTAGCTGAGGTTATAAAGAAGAGGAAGCCAGGGTTCAAAGCCGTTGCAGTTGAGCCGTTTGATTCCCCAGTTCTTTCTGGAGGAAAGCCAGGAGCGCACAAGATTCAGGGAATCGGCGCTGGCTTTATTCCTGATGTGCTGAGAAAAGACTTAATTGATGAAATTATCAAAGTCACAAATGAAGATGCAGGAATAACAACAAGAAGATTGGCCAAAGAGGAAGGTATACTGGCCGGCATATCTTCAGGAGCAGCAACTTGGGTAGCATTGGAAGTAGCCAGAAGACCTGAAAATAAAGGCAAATTGATAGTTGTAGTTTTACCTGACACTGGTGAGCGCTACCTCTCTACGGGGCTTTTTCAAGAGCTTTATCAGCCTTCTCAAGTATATAAATCGGAAGGGGATGGCCAACTTGTTTAAGATGTTGAGGGAAGATATTCAAACAGCCTTTGCCAAAGACCCCGCGGCGAGGAGTGTGGCTGAGGTTATTTTTTGTTATCCAGGCATCCACGCTTTGTGGTGTCATCGTTTTGCGCACTTTTTATGGCAGCACAAGCTTCGGTTTCTGGCTCGCTTCCTCTCCCATATCAATCGTTTCTTAACCAATATTGAGATCCACCCCGGTGCCAGAATTGGGAGGAGGTTCTTCATCGACCACGGAGCAGGCGTTGTCATCGGAGAAACAGCCGAGATCGGAGATGATGTCTTGATGTATCAGGGGGTAGTCCTAGGCGGAACGAGTCTAAGAAGAGAGAAACGTCACCCTACCATTGGCAATAATGTTGTAATAGGAGCAGGAGCGGTGGTTCTAGGTACTATCACCATAGGAGATCATGCCAGGATTGGCTCTGGCTCGGTGGTAGTGAAATCAGTTCCACCTGGAGCTATTGTGGTAGGAATACCAGGACACGTGGTAAAAGATGGAACTAGACCGCTTATGAACTTGGAGCATGGGAAGTTGCCCGACCCAGTAGCAGAGGCTATTAGTCTTGTCTTAAGGGAGCAGAAAAAGTTAGCAGAGCGTCTGAAGAGGCTCGAGAGATTTAGTAATCTTGCAGTCCCCGAAGATGAACTGTGGGGCAGGAAGAGAGAAATTGTGATGGAATTTAGCCAAGGCGAGGGAATATGAAGCTCAATATGATCGAACATAGCCATAAACAACGGGGAGTTGCTTAGCTTTTCTAGAACGTGGAGGATGAGTAATGAAACGGATATATCTTGATTATGCAGCTACCACACCGACTCACCCTGAGGTAGTGAAGGCGATGCTCCCATATTTTACGCAAAATTTTGGTAACCCGTCTACCATCTATACCTGCGGGCAGGAGGCAAAGGAGGCTATTGAAGAAGCCAGGACTAAGGTCGCTAAGCTTATTGGTGCCCAGGATGAGGAAATCGTCTTTACCAGCGGCGGGACTGAGGCAGACAACTTTGCGCTCGAAGGTGTAGCTTTCGCCAACGAGAAAAAGGGAAACCATATTATTACCAGCTCTATCGAGCACCATGCAGTAATAGAGACGGCTAAGTTCTTGGAGAAAAGAGGCTTCAACATAACCTACCTCCCGGTTGATGCTTATGGGTTGGTTGACCCAAATGAGATGAAAAAGGCAATTACCAATAAGACTATCCTTATTTCAATAATGCACGCCAATAATGAAGTGGGCACAATAGAGCCGATAGCTGAGATAGGAAAGATTGCCAGGGAAATGGGAATCTACTTTCATACTGATGCAGTGCAGACAGTGGGGCACATCCCGGTAGATGTGAATACGCTTGGGGTGAATTTATTGTCAGTATCAGCCCACAAGTTGTATGGCCCCAAAGGGGTTGGAGCACTCTATATTAGAAAAGGGACTAAGCTAGTCTCCTTCTTGCAAGGCGGTGAACAGGAGAAGGGTCGAAGAGCCAGTACTGAGAATGTACCCGGCATCATCGGCTTTGGTAGAGCCGTTGAGCTGGCTCAGCAAGAAATGGATGCAGAAGCGGAGCGACTAATTTACCTTCGTGACCAGCTCATTAAAGGTCTTCTGGAGCGGATTGAGCACATCCATCTAAATGGTCATCCCCTGAAAAGGCTGTCCGGTAATGTCAATATAAGCGTTGATTTTGTCGAAGGTGAATCAATGTGCCTGCATCTTGACTTGGAGGGCATTTGTGCCTCTTCCGGCTCAGCCTGCAGTTCATCAAGCCTAGAGCCATCTCACGTTCTTTTGGCGTTGGGGGTTCCCGCTGAGCGGGCGTACGGCTCACTGAGATTCAGTCTTGGGAAATGGACTACCAGCGAGGATATAGACTGCGTTTTAGAGGTATTGCCCCGAATTGTAGCTAAACTCAGAGCCATATCGCCGCTTGCAAAAAGGCCAAAGTAGGAGGGAAAAAAGATGAGCAAAATGAATAAATTGCCAGAAATTGGCAAAATCTCCCCTGAGATATTTAATGAACTTATATTTCCTCGCTTGGGGGCTAAGAGTGATAAGATCTTGGTCGGGCCTCAGCATGGAGTGGATGTTGGCATAGTTGAAATCGGAGACAAAGCGGTATCATTTACCTGTGATCCGGTATTTATCGTTCCTGAGTACGGCTGGGAAAGAGCTGCATGGTTTGCCTTTCATATCCTTATTTCCGACTCGGTGACTAGCGGGCTGAAGCCCAAGTTCCTATCGATAGATTTAAACCTTCCTATGGAAATAACCAAGAGACAATTAGAGACAATGTGGGATACTATGCATCGAGAATGTGAGAAATATGGAATCAGCGTAATTGCCGGACATACTGCCAGATACGAGAATTGCCATTATCCTATGGTGGGTGGAGCTACTTTGGTCGGTGTTGGCGAAAAAGACGAATATGTTACTCCCAAGCTAGCTAAGGCTGGAGACAAAATAATCATCACTAAGGGGCCGGCAATTGAGGCGACAGGTATCTTCGCTGCCATGTTCCCGCGACTTCTTGAGAAAGAATTTGGGCAGGACTTTAGCCAAAAGGCACAGCAGATATTCTATAAGATGTCAGTGGTGGAGGATGCTCTGACTGCGGTAAGCGTTGGGGTTAGAGATAGTGGGGTTACCGCCATGCATGATGCCACTGAGTGCGGAATATGGGGTGCTTTATACGAAGTGGCTCAGGCTGCTGAACTTGGGGTAAGGATTGAAAAGGAACAGATTGTGGTTGAAAATTGCGTGGAAGAGATATGCAACTATTTTGGCATCGACCCCTATGCCTCCATAAGCGAAGGAACACTAATCATCGCTTGTCGGCCGCACAAAGCTCAAGAAATCGTAGCCGCTCTCTTGCAGAAGGAAATAAAGTCTTCCGTGGTTGGGGAACTCATAGAGCCAGAAAAGGGAATGGTTCTCATGAGCAAAGGAACAGAGGGCAAACTTGAGCACCCTGTTGTCGACCCATTCTGGAAAACTTTCTACAGCGCCCTTGAGAAATATAGATCTTAGCTTAGAGTTAATGACACTTCAAAGGAAACTTAGTGCGATGGAAAATCATACTGCAGATGATATAATCCGATCGTTCCCCAAGTCCTCCAGAAATCTTAATAAGCTTGTTGCGGAAAGAGACCTTAATATTTTTTTCAACAGAAAAGTCGGCCAGGTCATTCTTCAATCTCTGAAGCGGATGAAGGGAGGGAAGCGAAGAGTGAAGTCAATTTTATTAAAAGCCTTTTAGTGGGCCAGCAACCCTCAGTGAAACTTCAAAAACTGGTCCGGAAAGGCTCCAGACGAACACGCATCTATGACAGGCCTCAAACGCCACTGGACCGACTCCTAGCCTCAGCGCTTGCGGATAAGAAAAAACTCATCGAGCTCAAAGCATTGAGAGAACAGACCGATCCTTTTGAGCTAGCAGAGAAGGTGAACCAGAAGCTTGAGCGGATATGGAAACTCGCTCATTATCGATGGAAGCCATCTGAAGCGACGAAAAAACCAGTCGACGAACTTAAAGAGATCCCTTCCGCCGAAAGAGAAACATTAAAAGCTATCTCACAATTTTTTGGCATCAAAGTCTATGTCCGGACTCGTAAGGGAGGAGACATTGTGCTCATCAATCATGGTTAGATTTTTACGTGACAAGATGATGCATACCTGGGTTAGATTCTTAAATGACTTGACAAGTAGTTTTGATTTGACATCGTGTTTTTGCAGTGCTATAAGTTTGAGAGTCATGGCCTTGGAAGAAGAGAAGTTCTTCTAATAAGAAAAAATTCTTTCTTTCATCAGAAAAGCAGAACTCTATTCCCAAAATCTAAAAAATCAAAGGAGGGTCTTATGAGAGGCAAAATTTCAATTTTATTAGCGCTAATCCTTGCGGTCGGTCTCTGCGTTCTATCAACATTGGCCAAAGCTGAGGAACAGAAAGCCGAAGGTTACGTGGTTTGGGATGTCTTTGTGAAACCATCCATGGCAGGTCAATATGAAGCCTTAGCAAAGGAAGAGGTTTCTCTTTATGCTGAGGTCAAATTTGCCTATCCATGGTATACCTACAGTACCGACGATTTTATCTATTATTATGTTATGCAAGTGGAGAATTTCGCCGCCTTAGATAAAATTTATAAGGCCTTTGCTGAGGCTGAAAAACAAATGGGAGAGAAATATCAGTCACTTGAGAAGCGTTTTGCAGACACCTATGAATATACTAATGTAGGCCTGTGTCATCTCAGGCCCGACCTTTCTTACACTCCAAAAAAGCCCAGGCTAAAACCTGAGGAGTCAAATTTTATCTGGTGGCGCTTTGCCTATGTTCTGCCTGGCAAATATCCATACTCTCTTTATTAATTATTTGAATACAAAGGAATTAGAGCCTCTTTTCCCTTCTCTGTCTGCCTGCCGTGTGACGAAAATAAGATTCCTTTCTTTGTTAACTGTTCAACTGCCTCTTTTGTTAATTTTTGGTTAGAGTGAGTGTATCTCTCCGTTGTTCTCACAGAGCTATGACCAAGGAGACCTTTAACTGTGATGATATCCACTCCAGCTTGAATCAGTCTTGAAGCGAAAGTATGCCGTAGATCATGGAATCGCAACCCTGAAATACCAGCACGTCTACATGCCGTTTTAAACGCTATCCACACATCCTTAAAAGCTCTGCCCGTCTCAGAATTCTCAAAAACATAACCTGAATGGCTTCCCTTTTCTTTCAATTCCAAAAGCACAAAATACAAATCATCATTAATAGGAATAAACCGCACTCTGTCTGTCTTTGTGCCTTCAATCTTGATTTTCCTATTCTCCAGATCAACATTTTGCCATTTCAAACCTAACACCTCTCCTCTTCTCATTCCCGTATGAAGTGCAGTAATAACCACAGCTTTCAAATAATCTGAACAGACATTTAAAAGCCTCTCCTCTTCATCCACAGTTAGAATCCTTTCTTTAAGAGAGTCTCCTTGATAAACTTTAACCTTTTTCACAGGATTTTCCCCGTCTTCCAAATATCCCCAGTCAATAGCAATCTGAAACATTCGCTTTAAAATAGTTAAATAACACCTGATCGAATCTTTTGAATATCCAGCTTTTTGTTTTAAATCTTTGAATCTTTCAATATCGTGTGGATTAACATCTTCCAGAGTAAACTCCCCAAAGAAAGGAATTAAATGGACTTTGAAATAAGATTGATCTGCTTTCTTCCATCCCCGCTTGTTTACCTTTGCATAATCTTCAAGATAACTTTGAGCAAAATCCTTGAATAAGATTGAAGACTTTCTCCGCTTGATTCCATATTCTTTGTCAAATTCCATTCTGACCTTTTCAGTTAAAGCCACAACTGCCTCCTTAAGAGTCTGTGCGAATCTTACAGCCTCTCTCACTCTTTTCTTCTTTCTGTCAAAATAATCAACATACCACCTGACCTCTCCACTCTTTGTCTTTCTTACATAAATACTACCGTAACCTGCTAAATTCCAGCGGACTTTGTTAATCCGCTTCAATTTTAAACCTCCTACCTCCAAGTTAGCACAACCAGGGAAGGAAATCTCTAAATTTTTTGTGCTGTTTAAGATAGGAGGATTATAGGATCGCTTCTCTATCCAGCTTCTTAGCTCACTCTCTCTAAATCTTAATCCGATCCCCTCAAGTTCAATAAAGGGGATTTTTTTCTCTTTAACAAGTTTATAGACAGTTTGAGGATGACATTTCAGATAGATAGCTGTCTCATATACAGTGAGAAGTCCCCCACTCCCCTGTCCATTTAAAGTCTTTTCTCTCAAAGCACATTTCTTCCTCTTTTAGATTTTTTCTCACTCGTTGGACTTCTTGACCTTTTTAGGAAGCTCTAGCCCAAGCCATCCTTCAAGGCATCCCCTCCCGACATACGCTTTATCTCCATCGTCTCTCTGCACTAAAACGAAATGTTTGATTCTCCCTCCACACAAAGCACAGTGAAGCCTCTCTCCTGGAGGGACATCCCCCACCTCAACCACTTTAAAGGTACGACCAGCAAAGAAGTCAGCATACGACTTATTATAAAGATGTTTCAGCCTTCCAAATATATCCTTTGTGTAGCTTCCAGAGTTATACGGATAACCAAAAGGGAAACTCATTCTTAACCTCCTCTTCCTGATTTTTTCTCTCTCATTCCTCTTTTCTCTGTTATGTACTTCAGAAAAGGCAACTCCAGCTCCACACTCAAAGGCAATTGATTCATTTGTTTCCAAATCCATTTAAACAATATTTTCTCATTTAAAATCTCATCTCACATCACACACATAAGGATAATTGAATACCTGGTAGATATATATAAAAGACACTCCTTTGGAGTGAGTCAAAATCACCTTGACTCTCTCTTTCATTAAGTTATCTATTAACAACATAACCATCACTGTAAGATACTCCTGGAAATATATAAGATGTGTCCATGCAATGAACTTGAAAAATAGAGGCCTCAAGTCCATCCAATAGACCTGTTTGGATTTTATAAGTCCATCCGATAGACTTATCAAGTTCATGGGATAGACCTATCTTTATTTTTGATTTGGACATTTAGCATCCCTCTGAATCGTCTCTTTTCTACCAAGCCGTTTAAGATAGCTTGTTTGCCCTCTTTATCCACAATTCCGATGCTGCGTCGCTTCCAGCCCTCTGATAAAGCATAAACATTCGGACGTTTATAGAGTCCTCCCTTCTGTACAATACGGATAAATCCATAACTCTCTAGCGCTCGAATTGCCTTAGCGAAAGTCTGCCGACTCATCCTCCAGAGCACTTTAGAATAAGGCAAGACTAGATGGTCATTTCCCCCTTGAGGATATTTAAATTGCTTTTTAAGCTCAGTGTAGACCCAGCAAGCTTCTAGACTAAGAGCTGTATATGCTGCTGAATCTAAGAGGTCATAGTCAAGTTTAACAAAAGGAGAGGTCTCCTTCTTCCCTTTCCGCATAGTAAACAAATCCTAACCAAATTTTTATCTCACTCCTCACAAAACACCTTCCCCGTCGCTACACGATGGGCCTAGACGCAAGATCGGTTTGAATCCATAGAAAGGCTTAGGCACTTCAAATTCAACCGTTTTTAACCCTATTTAAACGATAGGAACTATTGACAACACTCACTTTTAGCACTATAAAAATAAAGAAGCCCATTTTTTCTTCTCTTCCTTCTGGACCACTTCGTCTACATTAAGCTTCAAGGTCAACCATCGAAATGAAAAGGGTTATACGAGAGAAATAAGAAGCATCCCCTCTTCGCCTTCCCTGACCAGGAAGCTGCTTCGATCGACCTCCTTCATGATGTCTAGGATACGAGTCTCTTTGATGAAAACTTTCGCATGGATCACGCCTGAGGGCGAAGAGTCTGGTCTGTAAATCTTGAGCGGGAAACTATCCTGGCTTGCTTCGCTCAAGGGTAAAAATCCCACTATGTTTTTCTCTTCATCAAAGAAGAGTTCTACATGGGACTTGCCCTCAAAATACTTGCTGATACAGGATTGATTGAGCCTAAATCCCATAGCAGAAATTGAAATCGAAGGTAGGTCTATTCTCCCTCTTCCAGTCCGTTGATACTTTTTGAACATTGATTCCTCCTTATCTCAAAATTGGAGTCAGATTTGTGACCCAGAAATAATATAGTCCTATTTGCGACATATGTCAAGTCTGCGATATAATAAATATCTGCCACTCAAGCCAGGTTGGGTTACTTTTTCGGGAAGGGATAGATTTGGGGAACTGAGCTATTATGTCTGAGAAAGGCTACGAATTTGTATATTAACGCAAGGCCTATATGAAACTCCCCAAGTTATGTAATGAGAATTTCCCCTTTTGCCTGCGTCTCTTATCTATGAGGCGAGCATCCGCGTTTGCGTCCTGCTATATTAGGGAGGGTTGGACTTAGGTTCGGCTTCCACCCGCCTCAATTTGGGCTATATCAACACTCGAACTTTTTAATCCGATAGTATTTGCCTTCTCATTCGAATGATATCTTCTAATGAAATTAGCTTTATGGGTATCCCTCCCGTATATTCTCTCACCCCCGAAGTGAATCCCGAGATTGATGCCAAAACCGCTTCGTCTGCTTTAGCTTTAATCAGCGTTCCATGCAAATCTCTGACAACGTGAGGGCTGACACGTTTTTTGTGAGCTTTGCATTGAACTATAATTGTCTTCCCGTCTTTCTTCAATATGATATCAATGCCCCTGTCGGGTGCTCCTCGCCTCGGAAATTCGACTTTATATCCCAACTTCTGATAGAGAAACGCAAGTTCGTATTCAAATTGTTTTCCACTTAGAGATGTCCAAAACGCTGCTTGATTTCTGATCCACCAAGAATCATATTTCTGTTTTGCCGCTTCGTAGAGATTTAGTTTCCGATAGTTTCCTGGGAGTCCATCTCTTATCCCATTAAATACAACCGATATGATTCCTCCTAAAAATGAACCACAGAAACCACCCATTATTAGACACACTAGAAGCCACTTGGCTATTAGCCTTACAATCGTTGCATCACTGAGGTCGGGGTTACTGAACTGGAGATAGGTTGCTATCAAGATAGTGATGACGATACAGATGACCATTATCATAGTGTAGGATTTATCCTTATTTTTCTTTAAATAATTACCCTGCTCTTCGGTAAGCCCAAATTGTTCTAGTTTAGGTTCTTCCATCTTCCTCAATGGCCACGATGTCAAAACTCAATTGCCATTTCTTTATTGAAAATATTATTTTGCATACGGATATTCCTGCTCCCTTCAATCATGATACCAGTCCCTTTAGAGCCAACCAAACTTCGGAAATACTTCCTTGCTCCTTCTGAAAAAGCAGCATGGTTAAAATGTCCTTCGTATCCTCTGGGTGGACTAACTTCAATAGAGCCAGTTTCAAAATCACTGCCTACCGTTTGTTTTAAATCGGCAGATAGATTCTCAAACTTTTTTCCATCAATTTCTAGCGTAAAGAACACTCTGGAAACCATAAATTCATCATCACTACCATATTCTTGTGAATCTTGTATCAAGGTGTGAAAATTAACTCTTGCTATACTCATAAGATTATCCTCCCTTTTTTAAATCATTCAAATTTTAATTTATAAGAATTAAAAAAGCAAGGAGTGAATCACAAACGCTGCCTTGTCTTTTTTCCTCTTGGCCACCCTTCGTTTCTTCTGATTATTCCCCTCAAAATATTAATTAATATCTAAAAAAAAGACGAGGGTAAAGTACTTTTTTAAAAAATTTTTTAGCCAAATATTGGCCTCAATCCAGCGACCAGTAGCCTATGTTAAAATGCTTCCTGTAATCGTCGAATCTGCGGAGCAAAAGATAGATGAGAAATGACCGTTATAAAATCGTATATTCTCCTACCCCACCTTATTCCTGGATCTGAAAAGCCAAATTAAGCGAGTTTTAGCAAATTTTGTGACATATCTGTTAGAGATGGATAGGTCTATATTTAAATAAACCCTTTGGAAGACCTGGCAGACTTAAAAATTGGTACTCGAGACAAAGAAGGACATGGATTTTTCTCTTTTTGACAAAGGGTTAATTATGACTCTCTCACAGGAGCGACAAGATAAATATATTTCAGAGCTTTCCTTCCTGTATTTTTAATACTGTGAATAGATTCGGGTGGGATATAGAGAATACAGCCTTCCTGAATTAAAATGGGAGAATGCCCCTTGTTAAAAATTGCTTCTCCCCTTCCCTCTAGAATTACTAGAACCTCTTCATTGTGTTTCGTGCTATGTTCCTCCATGACTTTCCCTTTCTCCAAAATAACAAGCCCTGACCTGAATCCTATGGTTTGTGGTGGGCCATCCAAAAGAGGCATTTCTTTTTTGGCATATTTAAATTGAACAATAAAGGGTTCCATCTTTTTAACTTCTCTTCCAATTCCCTGAGAAAAAACGTGCAAGCTACATGTCATTTCTTGAATCAGTATCAAGAGAAAAAAAATTAGAAAATGAGAATCTAGCTTCGAAAATAATATTCTTTTTTTCTTCATTGTCGGTCCTCCTTTCCTTCTCAAAAGATCAATTCATGAGGATATTCTAATATAAAAAAAGAGGTTAAAATAGACAATAGTTTTTTAGAATTAAATAATATCTAATATTAATTAAAAATCAACAAAAATTTTAAAAATATTTTTGGCGTGAATTTTCGGTAGGTTACTTTTCTAACATAGATGCTAGCACAATCCGATTTGTCCAGATATAATTTATTATTTTGGACAATGCCTAACTTATGTTTTTTATAAAAATCTTCTTTTAATAAGAAACGACAACTTCTGGCTGTTTTAGTTGATTAACGGTAAGTGCCATGGAGTTGTGCTTTATGAAGGAAATAAATTGGGTTATAAAATCATATATTTTCTTACTCCTAAACCTTTTAAAAAGCTCTAGCCCAAAACCTTATTTTTCAACCAGGGAGAGGAGTCTTAAACTTTACCTTCGATATCCAATGAGCAAAATTTTAGATTTTCTGGCTCTTCACCTAAAAACATATACCGTTTAATATACAAACGGCAAAAATATAAAATTCTCATTTTGCCTTCGCCCGTCCCTAACCTCTTTCCTACTATTTCGATAGGATTATTCATTTCTATCGATTTTATCATTCTTATAGTAATCAGCAGAATAATAAAGTTTAAACCCGCACTTCAATAGATGCTTTGTAACCAGGACAGACCTCAAAAACCTCATAAATTTGAATAGTTTTAGAGGTATTCCAATGGGCAAAAGGAGTCTATTTTTAAGGATAAATGGGAAAAGATAGCCTATTTATAGAGCTTTTTGGGATGATATTCAATATAACTAAAACATTCCGTCCCATTATCTATTGAATTTTCTAAGTGATTATATATCAATAACTTATAAATATTTGTAGTTGACATAAGACTGCTTATGCGACACGACTAAAATCTATATTTTTATGATCTCCCAGGGACTACCTTTGTTTAAGTTTATATCTGTATAGATGACGGTAGACGCTAGACGTTGAACAGCCGATCACTCGAGCAATTCTAAAGATAGACAAACCGTCTTCCTTGTAGAGCTTTCTCAATCTCTGCTTGCTAAATCTCTTTGGAGGACGTCCTCTTTTGATCTCCCAGCCTAAAGCCTTCTTGTAAAGAAGCATCATGTCGGTCATTATTCTTTATCCAAAAGAAATTATGCAATATCCAGGCATGGATGAGACCTTACCTTCCTATCCTGAATAGAAAGCCAAAAACAGCCTCAAGTAATTGACGAATGATGAGCAGGCAATAAGTAAAAAATCCGATGAAAATTATTTGTAACATCTACCTTTTTTTTGTTAGCATAACCATGATGGGAAGTCAATAAAAAGTTTTACCCCCCATAGAACAGAAAGGGGAGGATTTCTCATAAAGTGCAATGAGAAGGAGAAGAATTATGAAAAATGATAGGTATATCAAATTTATTCTGACCGTCATAGCTTTATGTCTTGTCTGGATATGTGTCCGAGATGTGAGGATCGGAGGCAAATTTCTTTTTGCCAAAAACCCCAGCAATGGTCAACAGGAAGTCTATGTGACAGGGGGAGAATTAGATGTAACGGTTAAATCTGTTGACGCTTATGCCCTGATGTATGCTGGACCGCTTTCAGTTAGAGTCGAGGACTAAAAAATAGGGCTACTGAAGAAATCCCGGGGAAGGAGGAGACAGGTCACTCTCTTGTTAGAGGTGGCTTCAGTAACACCTCTTTCCAAACTACATCTTCTACTATCCCCCCTACTTCTCCTCTCGTGAATGTTTTGATTTGTTTGTTACCATAAAGTTTTACAGATTTCTCGGGCTCTTGGTCTGGAGTTAAGATAACGCAGAAATAATCGGCATTATATTTCTTAGCGTACTTTTCCAGTGATTTATGGACGTCATCTGTTTCGCTCATGTTCCCTCCTCTGCTACATTATACAACTGAAACTCCTTGCAGACCAATTTACGTGTAGAGAGACCGACATAGTCCTGCCCCCCAACCCTTTTTTCATAAACAAACTACCTCTGTAAAATAACCACAAGGAGAAGCAACCTTGAAGTTAAATATGTATATTCAAAAGCATAAGGCCACGATCAACCAATATATAACGCTGAACAGAATCAGTAAAGGTCATGATAGTTATTAATTTGGCCTGACCAATACTTAATCAGACAACGAGTGTCAAATTAGGTTCGTTCGACGATGCCCTATTTCTGTGCTATCGTCGAATTATGCCCGGCTACACACTGCCAGCGACCAGCACGTTTGACCCAGGTATCAGTAAATCGCGATTGATCGGTCATCTCTTTGCCCGCTAACTGCATCTTCACCGTGATGCGGGCCGTAACCACTGCTACGTCTCCATAAACGCGGACCTTCCATTCGTCGATTACAAAGGATAACATCTCTTCTTTATGGGACTTTACCATCTCAATGAGTTGAGCCTTTGTAAAGACGGAACCATCAACATACGTGCCCATGTAGTCATCCGCTATTATCCTGTCGATTGATGCCGCGTCGCGTTTGACGAGAGCCTCGCCCCACTCATTCTCTAGTTTTATCAACTCCTGTTCTACGGTCTCGGTTTGTGTCTGAGCCAGGACAGCAACTCCGAAGACCAAGACTGCCAAGCTGACCGCAATAGAAATGTGTTTCATTTACCTCTCCTTGATTTTGATGAAATAATTAGACATAAGTTGACAATGGATGTCAAGCCAAGTTTTGGCAAGACCATATTAGTCTAATGGCTCTTCTCCAAACGCCAATTGAATCCTCCGCATCTCCTCCTTTACTCCATACCTATGACCTTCTGGAGGACTTGGATACGCATTCATCGGGTTCTTCTGGGGAGGTCTTGCTTCCTCTTCCTTAGGTAACTGAGAACACAGAACATCTAGGGCAAATGTAACCTCTTCGTCTGTAGCGTCAGCACCTCTCATTATGATCTTCCAGGCTAGAGCAATCTCCGTTTCCTTCTCCTTCCGATGAGAAAATGGTCTAGCGGATATCCCGTATTGCTTCAGCCAGCGTGAAATCGTTTTGCCTGAGACATTAAGCGTCTTAGCAATCCTTCTTGTCGATTCCTTCTTTCTCAAATAGTGTTCTTCCAGCCAATCCTTTGAAATATCTCCAAACCTTTGCTTCATAACTCATCCCTCCACTCTTCAGATTTTTTCTCTCTCTCTTTTTTAGTGCCCTCGCTTTCGCACGACGTTAATCATACAGCCACGATCAACCATAGATAAGTATCAAGCCACTTAGGAAAAGCCATAATCAACCGTTTCAACCATTCTGAAAGCTCCAGCGATTAGATTTCAGTTTTTCCTTTCTTCATCACAAACTCCTCTTCATTCACGATTTTCTCTCACACATTATATATACCGTCTCACTATAAACAAAAAAAGAGAGACAATCTTAAAATTGTCTCTCTACATATACCCTCTTTAGGATAGTTTAGAGACAAAAACAGAACAGGTTTAATAACCTAGCAACCCTCCTCTTTCTCTGAGAATTTCTCTCCCCTTCACTCGAATTCCTAGAGCAAGTTATTGCTTTTTAGATTTTAAGTGTCTATTGTATTTGACTTCTTACTTCTTTTTCGAACGCAAATATTCTTTCAATTAATCTATTATATTTAGAACCAAATCTTAAACCTTCATATTCGCAGCGTATCCTCAAAAATTCTAATAATAATCGACAACTAAATACTATTGCTAGTTTTGTTTTGTTTGGATTTTCACAGGGATTAATATCAACATCATCGGGATCATCTTTGAAAGCAAATAAACCAAGATGCATAGCATGAACAGACCATGACAGAATTCCGTATACAAATTTTAATTCATCACTTCCATATTTACTAACAATTGAAATAATATTATTTTCTTCAGGTCTAAACCAGAATATACCTAATTGTTCCGCTTTAATAAAATCTTCCGTTGCTTTCTTTGCAGATGTTTTTTTTATATGAGTTAACCCCTGCTTTATATCGCTTAAATTCTTTTTCTTCAATTCATCAGAAGATGTTTTATCTTGATATATTTTTAAATATTCATAATAAAGATATTTGAATGCCATGTACTCAGGGAGTTTATTATTCACAATTGTCAAACAATTCGATGAGCACTCTATAATTGTCCTTAATAACATAGGAGAAATATGAGTCCATCCATCTTCACAAAGTGAAAGAATAGCTCTATGTAAAGTGATTGCATAGGCAGTTACTTTATAAAAGACAGCATGAACATTGCTTTCTATATGCTGTTCCTTTTCAAATTTTTTTGCAGATATAGATTGTATTATTGAGCCAAATTCAATTAGACCCTCATGAAGCTGAATTAAATCTTTTGAAATTGTCATATTCTTCTTCCTCGCCTAATAATTTAATAATTTACATACCGTTATATTTCCCCATTTAAAATAGACTTACCAGAGAGAAAGTCCTCGACCTTAAAAAGCTTAATGGCTAGGCCTTCCTTCTTTGCTCTGGCAGCCTCCTCATGTGCTCCTTTTGAAAAACTAAAAGCCACAATAAAGCCATATTTCAAATTTTTACGTCTTATAGCAGTTTCAAAGTTATCAATTACGTTCCTACCTACGTTATCTGATTGTTTAACCTGGATTGCTGCCCCAGGGAATAATGGACTTTTTTCAACATATCCGTCAATCCCCATATCTGAAACTAAACGCTTGCTTTGTTTTGTATGGAGTTCATTAATTACCCAGTTTTGAAACTCAAAAGGCTCTAATGCTTTTAACTCTGCTATTGTGGTAGGCATGCCGATAACATCAAAGTCTTTCCTTTTATAAGCTCCTAACTTCTCTAATCTTTTCTCAATTAGACTTATTGCAGTAGGAGAAATATCTATCTCAATCCACTTGCGTTTTGATTTTTGATCTATTACCATAGTCGTTCCGCAACCACAGAAGGGATCTAAGACTAAATCTCCTTTATTAGAGGATGCTTGAATTATTCTCTCCATTAATATTTCTGGCTTTTGAGTTGGATACCCTAACCTCTCTTTTGTTGCTGAACCTACTGCTGGTAACTCCCATACATCTTTCATATAAACCATGGAATATTGTAGTCCTGTTTCTTTGTCTATTTTAAAATCACTTTTTTTAAATCCGTATTTATGCATCATAAAAGATTTTTCCTGTTGAAGATTAAATACCCTCTTGTCAGATTTTTGGTATAAGAAAATTGTATCATGTTTTCTTGCGAATTTATCCTTTGAAGCTCCACCAGTTTTATAAAACCATATAATCTCATTCACAAAATTATTGTAATCAAATATTTCATCAAGCATCACTTTCAAATAATGACCAGCATGCCAATCACAGTGAAGATAGAATGAGCCTGTATCCATTAAAATATCATACATCTTAACAATTCTTTCTCTCATCCATTCGATATAGACATTTATCCCCCCTGCCCAACGGTCTTTAAAGCTTCTTACCTCTGCCTCATCGCCCCAAATCACTTCATAATGCTTATTACTGAAAAATGGAGGGTCAAGATAAATTAAATCTACTTTAATCCCTTGCTCCTTTAAATCATCCAGAACCTTTAAATTATCACCACGAATCAAAAGATTTTTAGTAAATTGATTATTTTTCATCATTGAAGATTCCTTTTAACGTCCCCAAATAATGCTTTTCTTAATCCTTCAGAAATTTATAGCATTGAAAAACTTTGATGTCAAATAAGAGAGAACATACCTCTTCCCGTGTGACGTAGAAGTGACAAAAAATACTTAAAACCGCTGAATTTAATTTAGGCTAGTGTAGTGTTTAAAATAGGACTTCCTGGGGAAAATAGAAAGACAGGGAGCGGACGATGGGAATTGAACCCGTGACTTTCTGCCTGGCAAGGAGAAAGAATTCGAGGAAGTCTCGAAAGAATGGGTGGCCCTTTATAAGAGTAAAAATATTCCAGATGGATACAGCACTTATATAGGGGATTTAGGCTCAGATATGCCTTTATATTTTTGGGTATTTGCGGCCAAAAGTTTAGCTGACTTCTCGAGTCAAGATGAAAAATATGTAAAAATGATGGGGGAAGATAAAGTCAAGGCCTTACAATCCAAAACAAGTTCTCTTCTTAGAAAATGGGAAACAAAAACTGGGATGTTTCGACCTGACCTTTCCTACATTCCCAAAGTAGAAAAGGCCAAAAAATAAGCCATATCTGCATAACAATTCTTGGGACACAAAACTTAATTTATGAATGAAGTGGTGTGTCCTCCAATATTCAATATTTTCTTGCCTCTCTCCCTAATGTAAACTAGACTAAAAGGTCTATCTTCCTGTATCTTCTTTGTGGAGGAGGCTATGGAGAAGTTAGGAGCATATGCAAAAAAAGCAAAATCTCTGGGTGTGTCAAAAGCAAAGATCATCGAGAGTAAGAGTATCGTGGTTGGAAACTGGGTGAGGTTGAAGTGCCAGTTTGGCTGCGGAGGTTATGGGGAGTGCTTGACCTGTCCTCCTTACTCTCCCACTCCCGAATTCACGGAAAAGCTGCTTGGTGAGTATTCACAAGGACTTCTGATGCAGATAGAAAACATCTCTTCCAGAGATGAAGGGAGAATATTTAAAAAATTTAGAAAGATCGTGGCTGATCTTGAGAGGGAAATCTTTCTGGATGGCTATTACAAGGCGCTGGGTATGACCGCTGGACCCTGCTCATTCTGTCCGATTTGTGATACTTCGAAATCTTGCAAGCATCCTCGTCTGGCGCGACCTTCTATGGAGGCATGTGGCATCGATGTTTACAAGACAGCGAGAAATAATGGGTTGAGCCTGCAAGTTGTGAAATCCAGGGAATTCCCCTGCTCGTACATATCCCTCATATTGATAGAATAGAATTTCTCTATGTTAGAAAGCCGCCAATGCCCTGAGAAAAAAGAACTCACAGCAGACTTCTCCTTTAGGGAAAAAATAAAAAGGAGATTTTTATTTTTCTCTCGTCTCCTTTTCCCAGCTCAAAGGTGACACGAATAGCCTCTAAATTGAATTTTATTTTTTCGGCCCACTCCACTATGACCACACCCTCTCCCAGATAATCCTCTAAGCCCAGGTCTTGGATTTCTGAATTTTCTCCCAGGCGAAAAAGGTCTATGTGAAAGATAGGATATCTTGCCTGATAGATGTTAATGATAGTGTAAGAAGGACTGCAGACTTGATGAACATCTTTTAATCCCAATCCAGAAGCTATCCCTTTGGCGAAAATAGTTTTGCCGGCTCCAAGTTCTCCGATCAAAAGAACGATTTCTTTCCCCCTGAATCCCTTTGCCAGGTTTTTAGCCAGAAGAAAAGTTTCTCTCTCAGAATGTGTGACATACTCTTCTTGTTTCTGGCTGATAGTCTCATTCATCTTCATAATTTTTCCATAGACTTTATGGCTTGGGGAAGATAACTAATAATATTCCCAGCTGTTAAAGGCTTCTCTCCAAGTTTTTCTGCCCCTATATCACTGCTCAACCCGTGAACATAGACGGCTGCCAGAGTAGCTTGGAGAATGTCCTTTTCCTGGATGATCATCGAGGCAATCATGCCACTCAGAACATCTCCAGAACCTGCAGTAGCCATGCCAGGATTTCCAGTGGGATTAATGAAAATTCTTCCCGTAGGTGTAGCAATAAGGGTTCGGTATCCTTTGAGCACAAGGTAAACTCCATATTTTTCAGAAAACATCGGAGCAAGCTCCAATTTTCTTTCCAGAACATCTTGGGTAGAAAGATTGAGGAGACGGGCAAACTCGCCTGGATGAGGAGTGAGAACAGCAGGCTGAGTCAAAGATTTCAAAATATCAGGATTTGAAGCAAGTATATTCAATCCATCTGCATCGATCACTGCCGGGATTTTGATTTTTGGGGTGAGTGAGAGGACAAATTCTGAGGTGGATTCATGAGTCGAGATACCTGGGCCAAGCAAAAGAGCATCTTTGCCTCGAAGAAGTTCAAGCGCTCTTCCCAGAGCCTCAGAAGAAATAGTTTTTTCTTTTGTCTCTGGCAACGGCTCTGTCATTAACTCGAACATAGAATTAGCCACGATAGGTAAACAACTCTCGGGAATCCCAACAGTCACAAGGCCTGCTCCCATTTTCAATGCTGCTTTGCCAGCCATAATTGCTGCTCCTGTTTTCCCAAGAGAGCCAGAAATTATGAAAAGATGACCATAGGTGCCTTTATGAGTGTCCTTTTTCCTTTTTTTAAAATAGGGCAAAAGGCCTTTCTTCTCGACCAATTCTAGCTTGAGGCTTTCATCTTCAAATAAGAAACGGGGAATAGAGATGTCTGCAACCACTAACTCCCCTACAAATTCCTCTGCAGGAGGAAAAATGTGGGCGATCTTAGGCGTGGCCAAAGTGACTGTTAAATCTGCTTTGACAGAAGGCCCGATTATTTGATAGCTATCAGAGGAAAGACCTGAAGGAATATCAACTGCAATTTTAAAAGCTTTCGTCTTATTTATCTCTTCTATGGCTATGGCATATAAGCCCTCAGCAGGCTTTGTCAGGCCTGTTCCAAATATAGAATCGACAACGATCGAAGCTCGGAAAAGCTCTTCTTGATATTTTTCCCAATCCGAAAAAGAGCAGATTTCAGAAATTTTGACGCCAATTTTTTCATCTATTCGAAGATTCAAAGCCGCATCTCCCCCTACTTCCTGCTTTGAGGAAAGAAGAAGAACATGAGGTTCACATCCCTGGTTGAAGAGGTGGCGAGCCACAACCAAGCCATCTCCACCGTTATTTCCCTTTCCAGCCACAATCACAATTTTTTCTTTCCAGGGCTCTGGAAATTTTGCTTTGAGGGCTTTGACTATCTGCAGCCCTGCATTTTCCATCAGAATCGGGCCTGCTATACCGATTTCTTCAATAGCCTTGCGATCAATCTCTTTCATTTCGGTCGAAGTTAAAACTTTCATGAAGACTCCTTCGAAGTTTTATATTCACAAGAAAGGCACATTTGTGGGGAATTTTACCATAAAAGCGGAAAATTTATTAAAATCTCTTTAATCATGTAAGCATCCATTTTTCCGTGATGATAAGGTTCATGTATGGGTCCTGTCGCGGTGTGTCCCTGTCCGTCCTTGCTCCGCACCCATCAAGAGAGGGGTCCCCTACGCTGCGGGCGTTGCAGGGCGCACACCGCGCCACCCATCTCCATGAGTACTGCAGCGCTTTCATATAATCATTCGCATTTTTTAATTTCTACTCATCACGGAAAAAGAGGTGCAATCTTTGATCATTTTAATTCTTGACATCCTCTTCTCTCGGGGATAATATTCCAATCAAGTCAATGTCCAGAGCTCATTGTCAGTCTGGCCTTTTGAGTTTATCCAGTCCGTTCGGAGAAAGAATTAATTCCCATCTCATCAATAAATATCAATCATGACTATTTCTATCTGGGTCTTAAGCATCTTAATCGGCTATCTCATAGGAACCATCTCCCCTTCTTATATTCTCGGTAAGCTCCTGAAAAAGATTGATATTCGTGGACATGGCACAAGAAATGCGGGAACCATGAATACCTACAAAACACTGGGCCTTGGACCTGCCATCATCACTGCTCTTTTTGACGTTTCCAAGGGACTTTTGGCCATGTATATCTCCCATCTATTAGGAGCTTCCCCCCTCTGTATTCATCTTTCTGGATTTGCTGCTATTTTTGGTCATGTCTTCCCCTTTTATCTTAAATTCAGGGGAGGTCAGGGAGTAGCTACAGCGACAGCGATCTTGATTTATTATCTCATCTTATTTTATGCCAAAGCATGGCTTCCTTTTGATTCGCTCTTTTTCTTAGCGATATGTGTTTTCACCTTCATCTATATAGGAAAAATAGGTGAGATAGTAGGGATGGTTGCCCTCCCGATTCTGGCAATCTTTCTCGTTGTTCTTTCTCCCTTTTCTCTTTACCTTTTTTTTATCCTGACAATTATTGCCTATATCCTCTTTATCAATATCCTGAATATTCGAAATCTCAAGCTTCTAAAAGCCCCCTCAGCAAAAAAGAAAGAAGAAATAAATTGGCGTCTTTATCTAAGGCCTTTGGCTGTACTTTTGATAATTTATTATATGAAAACCGATGAAAAACGAGCTTTGACTTTAATCGGGAGCATCGTCCTCTTTTTCCTTCTTTTGGATCTGGTCCGCCTTTTCTCCAAAAAAATTAATATTTTCTTCTTTAACAAGGTCAAAGAACTTTATAAACAGAAAGAGTACAAAAGATTTTCCTCCATAACCATTTTTCTGTTTGCCTTTTTTCTGACAGTGCTCCTTTTCCAGAAAAATATCGCCATTTTGTCAGTCTCCTTTCTCACTTTTGGCGATTTCTTCAGCAAATTCTTTGGCCTTAATTTCGGACGGGCAAGAATTTTCGAAAAATCTCTTGAGGGAAGCCTGGCTCATTTTAACGCCTGTTTACTTTCAGGTTATATCTTCCTCCATTTTATACCATTTTCTTTTCCTATCTATCTTCTCGGAGCTTTTGTCGCTTCTGCTTCAGAAGCCTTGCCTCTCGGGATTAATGACAATTTCAGCGTTGCCCTGCTCAGTGCCTCGACCATGTATGTCTTCCTCCTTTTCTAGCTTTCCTTACTAGTCCTTATCATCAAAATCAGAGACGATTTTCTCGCTGGGAAAATCGGCGTGCTGCGAATCCCCAACCTCCAGCCTATCATCATTGATTTTGGGATGCATATCAAGCCAAAGACTTCCGTTGATTTAAACTTCTTTTTGTGTTAATTGTTTTAATTTAAGAACATATAAAAGGAGGTTTTTATGAGTCTTAGAATCGGGATAAACGGATTTGGCCGTATCGGCAGAAATTTATTTCGGGCTTCATACAATGAGCCAGAATTTGAATTTGTGGCTGTCAATGATATCACTGATGCCAAGACCCTGGCGCATCTTTTGAAATATGATTCAGTCCTTGGAGTTTTAAAAGCAGATATCAAAGCCACAGAGGACGCCATCATAGTCAATAATAAAAAGATTAAAGTCCTTTCTGAGAAAGATCCGGCCAAACTTCCCTGGAAAGACCTGGGAGTGACTGTGGTCGTTGAATCCACTGGCAAGTTCACCAAAAAGCCGGAAACTCTTCCTCATATCGAAAAAGGCGGTGCAAAAAAGGTTATCATCTCAGCTCCTGCCACAGATCCTGATATCACCATTGTTCTTGGAGTTAATGAAGAAATGTATGATCCAAAAAAACACAATATCATCTCCAATGCATCCTGCACCACCAACTGTTTAGCGCCTGTGGCCAAGGTTCTCCATCAAGAATTCGGAATCGAAAAGGGCTTCATGACCACAATTCATGCCTATACCATGGACCAGAATGTGCTGGATGCTCCTCATAAGGATTTGCGCAGGGCTCGAGCTGCTGCTGTCTCCCAAATCCCCACAACCACAGGAGCTGCAAAGGCAGTGGGGCTGGTTATGCCTGAGCTTAAAGGAAAAATCGATGGTATTGCCATAAGAGTCCCAACGCCCAATGTCTCGCTTGTAGATCTAGTAGCCTTACTCAAGAAAAAGCCCACTGAAAAAGAGATCAATGAATCCTTCAAAAAGGCATCCGAGGGAAAATTGAAAGGAATTCTCCAGTACACAGAGGAACCGCTTGTTTCAGTTGATTTTATGGCCAATCCCCACTCGGCGATCGTCGATGGTCTATCCACCCGGATTGTCGATGAAAACCTGGCAAAAGTGCTGGCCTGGTATGACAACGAATGGGGCTATTCCTGTCGTCTGAGGGATTTAATCAAATACATCTCAAGGTAAAAAACCATGATTTCACTCGAAGGTTTAGATTATAAGGGAAAAAGGGTTTTTCTCCGTGTTGATTTTAACGTCCCTCTAGATGAAAAAGGAAATATTCGCGACGATACCCGAATAAGAGCTTCGCTTCCCACAATTAACTATCTCCTCAAAAAGAAAGCAAAATTGATTGTCGCTTCCCATTTAGGTCGTCCCAAAGGAAAATCTGATCCAAAATTGAGCCTGAAGCCAGTGGCAAAAAGGCTTGGAGAGCTTGTCTCTGCAGAGGTCATTCAGGCTCCAGATTGTATTGGCGAGGAAGTCACGAATTTAAAGAAAAAGCTTAAGGAAGGCCAGATTTTGCTTCTTGAAAACCTCAGATTCCATGCTGAAGAGACAGCCAATGACTCCTGTTTTGCAGAGAGATTGGCGCAGGAAGTGGATTATTATGTCAATGACGCTTTCGGAACCTGCCACCGTGCCCATGCTTCAGTTTTGGCAATCACTCAATATGTCAAGAAAAAGGCTGCTGGCTATCTTTTAAAAAAGGAGGTCGATTATCTGAGCAAAGCTATTCATTCTCCCCAAAAACCGTATGTCGCCATTCTTGGCGGAGCAAAAGTCTCGGACAAGATCCCTGTCATCGAGAACCTCTTGAATAAGGCTGATGACATCCTTATCGGTGGAGCTATGGCTTACACATTTTTTAACGCTCAGGGATTTGAGGTTGGTCGCTCCCTTGTTGAAGAAGACAAGAAAGATCTTGCCCTTATGCTTTTGGAGAAAGCCAGAGAAAAAAAAGTCAATTTTTGTCTTCCTCAAGATCATATTCTCGCCACAGCTTTAGACCCTGAAGCAAAAACAGAAGCGGTGGACGCTTTTCCTTTCCCTCCAGAGCTGATGGGCGTTGATATTGGCCCCAAAACTGTAAACAAATATTCAGAGATCATAGCCAAGGCGAAAACAATTGTCTGGAATGGTCCCTTAGGTGTCTTTGAGATTGAAAAATTCTCTCAAGGAACAAAGAAAATTGCTCAGGCAGTGGCAAACTCCAAAGCCATTTCTATTGTAGGCGGAGGTGACACACTTGCAGCCGTTTATAAAGCTGGTGTCAGTGAAAAGATGACTCATATTTCAACCGGAGGAGGGGCAAGCCTGGAATTTCTGGCGAATGAAACACTTCCCGGGCTTGAAGCACTGGAAGAGAAATAAAATGAAAATAATCAACAAACCACCTTTTGTTGCCGGAAATTGGAAGATGAACATGGTTATCCCAAAAGCCGTAGAATTGGTGAACGTACTTGTTAAAGCAAGCATGGATCTCATCGAAGCAGAGCTTGTCGTTTTTCCTCCTTTTACAGCATTGAGTGAATTGAAAAAAAACCTTGAGGAAACCTCTATCCAGCTCGGCGCACAAGACCTCTTTTGGGAAGAAAAAGGAGCTTTCACTGGAGAAATCTCTGCACCCATGCTCAAGGATGCTGGTTGCCAGTATGTGATTATTGGACACTCTGAAAGACGACAATATTTTGGCGATACAGATAAGACAGTGAATAAGAAAATCCAGGCTTCTTTAAAACACAATCTTATCCCAGTTGTCTGCATCGGAGAGTCGCTGGAGGAAAGGGAAAAAGGAAACACGATGAAGAAGGTTGAAACCCAGATCAATGCTGGCTTAGAAGGACTAAGTAGTGAAGAAATTCGCCAGACCATAATAGCCTATGAGCCCATCTGGGCCATCGGAACCGGGAAAACAGCAACACCCGCTCAAGCAGAGGAAGTCCACAGCTTCATAAGGGAGAAATTGGCGGAAAAATATGGAAATGAAATTGCATCCTGTGCTATAATCCTCTACGGCGGCTCAGTAAATCCAGCTAATGCATTTTCGTTGTTCAAAGAGAAGAATATAGATGGATTTTTAGTCGGAGGAGCTTCGCTTGAAGCAAACTCCTTTATTCAGATTGCAAAAGAAGCCATAAGAGCGAATAAGGAAAAAAAGTGAACACTTTAATCACAGCAATCCATATCGTTATCTGTTTAATTCTTGTCGTGGCTGTCCTCCTTCAATCAGGAAAAGCCGCTGACCTGGCAGGAGCTTTTGGAGGTGCTGGAAGCCAGACAGCTTTTGGAGCTCGGGGTACAGCATCAATTCTTTCCAAAATGACAACTATCTGTGCTATTCTTTTTATGGTGACTTCATTGGGACTCTGGATTCTCTCTGGAAAAGAAACAGGGTCAGTGCTCAAAGGAGAAAAGGCATCCGAAAAGCAGGTTCCCGCAGTGGCGGAAACAAAAAAGGAAGCAGAGGCTCCAAAAGCTCAAAAGTCAGAAGAAAAAAAACAGCAGCCAACGCAAAAGCAGCAAAAAGATAGCGAAAAAGAGAAAAAAGGAAATAAAGAATAACCTCCCAAGCTTTTAATGCCGAAGTGGTGGAATTGGCAGACACGCTAGCTTGAGGGGCTAGTTCCTGGTATTCGGGAGTAGGGGTTCGAGTCCCCTCTTCGGCATTTTTATTTCCCCTCTATAAAATTAATTTTCGCCACATAAAAATAAAAAATTATTTTTCAATTTTGAGCAAAACTAATTAGATATTAACAAATTAGTCGTAAAATTTCATTACTGTATAAAAGAGCTTGCAATTCGCATTAGAACCAAAGACTCTCCTGAGGCTCTTGGTAAAGAGTATCAATTTTATCCCATTTGAAACACCGGCTACCTATGCAGCCAGCCAGAATTTTGTTCTGGTAAATCTGTATAACCTCGCATCTGTTCGGGCAATCAACACATTGAAAATTGTGCACGTCATGGCTTGCTCTAACTATGGCATCAAATCCTTTAAATTTTGTCTTTTTTGGAGCCGCTTCCATGGCCATCATTGCAATGCCTATAGCACCCATGAATGCGCACTGGGAAGGTACAATAATAGGATGATTAAGTTCCTCTTCCAGTGCCCTAATCAAAGCCTGGTTCTGAGCTGTTGCTCCCTGAAAAATATATGGGGGCAGCAGCTTGTTGCCCTTACAGACGGCAAGATAGTTTCTTATTAGTGCCCTACAGACACCCATTAGGATGTCACTCTTGTTAACACCTGAATTTAGCTTACTCACAACTGAAGACTGACAAAAGATCCCGCACTTTCCGGGCAGTTCTAATCGATGTTTACTTTGCAATGCCAGTTCTCCGACATCTTCTATGGTTATACCCATCCTGTTTGCAATTGCTTCTATCATTGCTCCTGTTCCGCCAGCACAGATATTGTTCATACTAAAATTGACTAGCACTCCATCTTCAACCATAATCAACTTGCAATCCTCGCCGCCAATCTCAAAAATGGTACCCGCATCAGGATAGTAGGCTAAGGTCGCAATAGAGTGCGCCAGAACTTCGGTCTTCACAATGTCCCCACCCACTAGGACAGTTGTGAAATTTCTCCCACTGCCAGTAATTCCACAAGCAGCTATTTCAACTTCTTCTTGTAATTGAGAGAGGCAATCGATGACACTTTCCATAATACCTCTATTTTTCAGGTAAACAGAATCAATGACTTTGCTTTCTCTATCCAATAAGACACACTTCACTGATATGCTCCCAACATCAATTCCTATGTATGCTTGTTTCATCTTTTTCTCCTTTTAATAAGCTCGACGAACGTTTCTATTCTTGTATCAAAATTAACTTCGCTGTTTGTTTCATCTACCGGAAGGCGTAATAGGGACATATTACGATCAGCACATATTTTGTTCAGTATCGGTTCTATTGTGGTTTCGGGCATACAGGTCAATGGTAGTAAGTGAATTATCCCGTCAAACCTTTTGTCACACAAATAAAGAGCCGTGTATAAATTTTCAAACCCATGACCTCCGAGGGGCCCGTTCAAATATTTTGATGCTCTCTTCTTATACGTTCTTTTTTCCCAAAAATCAGTTCGAAGGCTTGATTCAATAAAATCAGATATTCGTACGGTATTCCAAACATTTACTCCAAATTTTTTGAGCTTATTTTCTATGTTGAAATTCAAAACAGGCTCCAAACAAGTGTATATTTCGCCAACAATCCCTATGTTTATTCCTTCCTTGGGAGCGAAAATCGGAGGACTTTCAATTTCTTTGAGTTTCTTCCAGCCTCTGCGGAGCTCGAGGAAAATACTTGGGTAAGAAAGATCGGGATTAAACTGTTTGATCAGCTTTAATAGATTAATGAGTCTCAAAGGATATATCCTAAACTTATACCCAAGGTTTTTTAATATTAGATTATGAAGAATCCAATAATGTCTCAGCCTGCATTTACCTCTCGAATCATACATAATCAGGCTGTTTGCTCCCTGCTCTATTGCCTCAATAAAATTTCCCAAGGTTATCTTGAAGGGATAACAGATCATATCAGGAGAATGCTTTACCCCAAGCTTTACTGTCCGTTCCGTTATGGGAGGTGGCACCAGAACATTCAATCCGAAATTTTCTAACAAATGTTTGAAAACTTCTGTATATCTGCCTATTCTCGGAAAGCAAAAAACATATTCCATTTTCATGACCTCTTAGCTTTACATTAATCTAGGCACTTTAATTAAGGCTCCCCATAAAGAGTTAAGCCTAGCTTAAGATCGCTTTGTTTTTAAGAGATAACCTACAAGGAGAAGAAGTATTCCAATAAGTATTAAGAATAAAGAAATTCCAAGGCTAGCTGTTTTGGCAATTCTCAATATAATGCCAACGGCAACTAATATAATTCCCAAAGTTTTCATTGTACGCCTCCTTAACTCTCCTTACTTTTTAAGCATCATAATTTTGTCTTCTTGTCTTTTAAGGAAAAGACTTGATATTCAGTCAATCAGCTCTGAGGGTATAAAACCTTTGAATATATCTTCACAGACCCTTTTCTCTTTCACTGGTCAGAAAAATAAACGTTTCTAATTATTTTTCAAATAAGAGAAGGAATTTTTTTTGGTAAAAGTTGCTGCGTTTCTTGCCGTTTAGAAATTGGCCGAAATTCTATACTTCTTTCTTCGCCCTTAAGAATTGTCGAAGCATTTTTCGAACAGGATTTTGGATTAGACATAAATCAATTGGAAAGGAGTTTTTCTAATCAGCTCATTCTTTTTTCTTACAGATGAATTTTATTCCCCAGAATAAAATAGCAATCCCAATGAGCAAAACTCCAATAGAAGAAATAAAAACACCTAAGCCTATCGGCGACGCCCAAGAAAACATTTTAAACCCTCCTAATTCAGATTTTCTTTTTGTTTAAATTTTAGCTCTAATTCTATTGCCAGTCAACCGCCTGTGCATCTGCAACCATTTCAGGAAAAAAAATTAAAAAATATCAGGAGTAGAGGCTCGAGTCCCCTCTTCTGCATTTATCCTCTTTTTATCAAAAACTTATAGAAGAATTTATGGGTTTTACTTCAGCTCAGCCAGCCTTATGCTGACATCTTCAACTTCTGGCGTCTAAGCGTTATCTTTTCTACTTCTCTTCATGAGATAGAAGATTAAATTTCATAAACTCCAACGTCTATCTGACTGTCTCGCGTGATTTATCATTGTCATCGTATAAATCGAGCCCATTTTGTTTGATCGGAAGCTTTATAGGTAATCCCCCGTTGAACTTGGACTTTATCCATATCAAGAATTTTGTATACCACTCGGAGTTTTGTCATATCTTGGGAATTTAGCGGGATCGCGGCAAACATAGCAAAGACAACAAAAGCTATAATAATGTTTTTCAATCTCATCAAACCCTCCTTGCTTTTATGAGAGAGACAGTTTTTGGTCGGATTTGAGTTCCGCACTTGCTGAAAAACCGCTAATCATTGGGATTATCAAAATGACATTTGGGGCATTTCATGGCCACGGTTTCCCTAATTGATTCTCCGAATAACAAAGATACGAATTATTTCTTTGTAAATATGATTTCTAGTATCGTTTCATACTTTCCTTTAGAATTAGGATGTTCCATTCTCAAGACAACTTTATTTGGGCCATCTTTTTTAAAAGTCTGGATTAATAACGTATCGTGCCAATTTAAGAACAGAGTTTCATTATTAACGAAATTACAGGTTGCTGTTAAGAAATTTCCTGTATTTTCGAACCACCAATATCTATAAACCTTAGCTTTTTCATCCCAAGCAAAAATTGCATGTGCTTCTCCACCTTTTCTTGTCGAGTAATCAAAACAAACATACTTACCATTCAGTGCTCTTTTGATCATCTCCGCCCAACCTTTGCGGTATATTCTCTTCCCAATTTTTTTTCTGCATAAATTCTGTATCTTTCATCACATACTCGATGGCATTTCTGTTAAAATAATCTTTGACCTGTCTCTTGACTATGCTCTCTTTTGACAGGTTTTTTTTCGATGTGATATAAGCGAGTGTGGAGGACAAAATGAGCAAGCACCGCAGGCTAATGCTGGCCATTTTATTATCTCTAACATATTTATTCTTTATAAAGCTCCAGGCTCAGCAGCAGCAACAACAGGAGCTGAGGATATTCCAGACAGACAGCGCGATTGTTATCGACGGAGCGCTGGATGATTGGGCTTCAGTCAAAGAATTTCCCGTCAATTTTAAGATCGAGGAGGGCAAAGTCGTCCCGGCTTCTGAAAGCGTCGTAACGGCCAAGTTTACCTATGACGCAAAATATTTCTACGCCGCCATAAAAGCCGCGGACGACACCTTCGAATTTCCCAGCCGAGCATGGCGATACGGCGATGGCCTCTATCTGACATTCCTCGATCCCAGCGAAGGAAACACAAGCAACCGATTCTACTCCTTTGGCTTTTCCATTCAGGGAAAAGAGACGGAGGCAGTCCTTGTTAACCGGGACGGTGAATATTTTCCCGAAACATCGCTCAGAGAAATCCAGGTGAAAATCATTCCTGACGCCCAGCAAAAAGCGATCACCTACGAAATCGCCATTCCCTTCGCCTACATCGTCCCGTTTAAGCCTTTTTTCCGGAATCAATGGGGTATAAACATCATCTATGTCGACCGGGAACAGGGCCAGAGAAAGATCTTCGAGCTCTACCCGGACCTGAATTACGATACCGAGCTCACTGACAAAAGAGCTGGTGCGATTTTTACATTCGTCAACCACGCCCCGCAAACCCATGAGTTCCAATCCACGCTCAACGGCTCTCATTTCTTCCATGACGAAGAAAGGGCCGTCACCTGTGCCATCAATTCCCCTTCAGAAAATACAGGTTGGAAAATAAGAATCTACCGAAGTTCTGCTTTTGGAAATATTCCTTTCGAACAAGACATCTCTCTCCAAAAAGGGATGAATGACTTCCACATCTCTCTCGAAAACGAGCCCGCCTCCTCGAGCCTGTATGTTCTGAGTGTGGGCGTCAGCGATGAGAGAGGCGACCTGAAATACAGGGAGGACAGCCAGTATTTCGTTCTGGACAGGGATGAATTCGGAAAGCTCAACGCCAAAGCCGAAGAACTGAAGAAAGGCGAATTGTATACAAAGGACCCCATTTTCAGGGAAAGCCTCCCCACTTTTGAAATCCGTCTGGAATGGATCAAAGAATTTATGAAAGAAGCACAGCCTTTTGCCGATATCAGCTACCTCAAGCTGTGGCATGATGAAACCAACACTCTGCTCAAAAATATCGAGGAAGGAAAGCCGGCGCTCTTCCTGCCGGGACAGATTGCAAGGCTGGCTCACAGGTCGGCGATCGACAATACGCTTCAGCCCTATTCCGTCTACATCCCCGATGATTATGACCCGAAGAAACCATGCCCTCTTTTTGTGACACTCCATGGGAGCGGCGTCGATGAGAGAAGTACTATTTTGACGATGACGAAAACAGTGGCGATGATGTCGCGGGCCGCGAACCTAGAGAGGAATTTTATCATCATTGCGCCAAGGGCACAGGGGCTTTCTGACTGGTATCTAGGAAATTCGGGGAAGGATGTTTTGGAGAGCATCGACCATATCAAGAAACTCTACAGTGTCGACGAAAAAAATATCGTCCTCGACGGATTCTCCATGGGAGGTTATGGCGCCTGGCGTCTCGCGCTCCTGAATCCTGACATGTTTAAAGCCGTCATTATTAGGTCAGGAGCAACCGCTCCTCCCGACTTCCTCAAAGGAGAAAACATCCTCGACCTCCTCGACACGGCAAAGCCGCTCAACTTCTGCATCGTCCATGGAGACATGGATGATGCTGTCTCTGTGGAAAATGCAAGAAATGCCGTCAAGAGACTCAAAGAACTGGGAGTCAAACACATCTACATCGAAGTCAGGGGAGCTGCCCACGGCAATTACGACAGATGGAAAGAAATCTTCCAGTGGCTGAGAAGAACTTTAATCATCAGATAAAGCGACTTAAACAACGGCCAGGAGAAGCGCTTCGGCAAAACATCAAAATCGCCTTCTTTCTTAGCAACAGAGCTCCTCGTTTATTCCTGATTAATGCCAAACATGGAGCAAAGACATTCTTCCCTAAGAATAAAAAACCTGTACCTGCATCCTCAAATTCAGGGAGAGCCACAAAAATTTCTCAAGAGAAAGACATCCTTAAGAGAAGGATATATTTTCATTCAGGTTGACATCGAAGCATCTCTGTTTCCGTGATGATAAGGCTTCATGCATGGGTCCTGTCGCGGTGTGTCCCTGTCCGTCCTTGCTCCGCACCCATCAAGAGAGGGGTCCCCTACGCTACGGGCGTTGCAGGGCGCACACCGCGCCACCCATTCGAATTTTTTAATATATACTCATCACGGAAAAAGAGATGCAATCTCTTTGAACTATTTTTTCCTTTTTTACGTAGCTATTAGTAGAATGAAATATTATTTTCAAAGGTAGAACTATGAAGAAAAAAATCGTCATTCCCATCATCATCTTACTGACCCTCGTCGTTATTTTCGTTCTCGTCTCGGGCGGGAAAAAGAAGAACGAGGAGTTGAAATATGTCCCTGTCAAGCCGGGGGATATCGCCGAAAAGGCCCTGGCCGTTGGCACCCTCGAGCCCGAACAAGAAATTAAAGTCAAATCAACGATTTCTGGCATCGTCTCCGAAGTCCTGTTCGAAGTCGGAGATACTATCGCCAAGAACAGCTCCCTGTTCAAGATCTCGCCTAATCCTACTCCCCTCGAGTATGTCGAAGCCCTCCGCAACATGGAAGTGGCTGAAGTGACCTTGTCGAAAATCCAGAGTGAACGGGACCGCAACACCAAGCTATTCCAGTCAAGCCTTATTTCCCAGTCTCAGATGGAGTCCATGGAGGCCGAGTACAACGAGGCGCTGCTGCGCCATCGCGTGGCCAAAGAGAAGTTCGAGCTATTGGAGAAAGGGCGGATCCAGATAGCCAACCGCAATATCGATTCGATCGTCAAGGCACCCATCTCCGGCATCATGCTCTCCCTCAGCGCCCACGAGGGCGATCCGGTCGTTCCGCTGACCAATTTTCAGCCCGGAACCGAACTCTGCTCCATAGCCGATATGGAAAAGATCCTCTTCAAAGGCACGGTTGATGAGATTGACGTCGGAAAACTCGTGCCGGGCATGGAAGCCGAGATTCAGATAGGAGCCCTGGCGGAGAAAAAAATCCGCGGAACGCTCCAGCGCATTTTTCCCAAGGCTAGAAAGGAAGGCAATGCTACTCTTTTCGATGTGGAGATCCTCATCGGTGAAGCGCCTGGGATCGTCCTTCGGGCTGGATACTCGGCCACGGCTTACGTGAAGACCCAGGAACACAAAGACGTCCTTATCGTCCCTGAGCGGCTGGTCCTCTCAGAGGCCGAAAAGCGCTATGTCGAAGTCAAGCAGAACGAAACCATCAGCAAAGTCTATGTAAAAACTGGCCTTTCCGATGGCCTGAACATTGAGATCTTGGAAGGCCTCAAGGAAGGAGATCTCGTCGTCGAACGGCCGCCAAGGGAAATCGAATGATCCTCACCTTCTTTCGCAACCTCTTCCGGGATTTAAGGCGCCAGCCTCTCCGCACCACGCTGACGCTCTCGGGTGTAGGCTGGGGAACCTTTGCCGTCGTGCTCCTGCTCGCCTTCGGCTCAGCCGTAAGCAGGCAAAACTTGAAGTCCTTCCGCGGCGTTGGACAGGGCTTCGTCCTCGCCTTCCCGATGAACACAACCTTGCCCTACAAAGGTCTCCCCAAGGGCCGCCGCATCCGCTACCGCCGGGAGGAGGTCCTCAACACCGTGCGCGGAGTGACAGTAGAATATGGAGACATCCGGAACATCATTGCCGATAAAGGCCGCTACCTCAACCAGACCGACATGGCCCTCAAACGCCGTGTTTGTCTGCTTGGCAACACCATCACCGAAAATCTGTTCCGCGACGATGACGCCGTGGGCCAGAATGTCTTCATCGAGGGTATCCCCTTCACCGTGGTAGGAGTGATGAAGAAAAAAATCCAGACAAGCAACTTCAGCGGCCAGCGTGATGAGCACTGTGCATTCATTCCCTGGACAACCTACTCTGCACTTTTCGGTGATAAATATATCGGCAGCCTCATCTTCCAGCCGGAAAATCTGGCGGCCTCCAAGTCCCTCATCCGTACGGTGCGGGAGTACCTGGGAAACAGGGCCGGCTTCTCGCCTGATGATAAGGACGCCCTTTTCGTCTGGGACTGGACTGAGTTTGAAAAATCTTTCTCGATTTTCTTCTTAGCCTTTAATATTTTTCTTGGCCTGATCGGCTCCTTCACCCTGTTGGTTGGAGGCGTGGGTGTTGCTTCCATCATGCTGGTGGTGGTCGAGGAACGAACCAAAGAAATCGGCATCAAGCTTGCCGTGGGCGCGAAGCGGCGGCACATCCTCTGGCAGTTCTTTGCCGAGTCGCTGGCGATCGTCTTGATCGGAGGCAGTCTCGGCTTCCTCTTCGCCGCTCTGATCCTTAAAGCTATCCCTATTGAGAAAATCCAGGAGTACGTTGGAATCCCACAGATCAACCCTGCGGTCGGCGTGGCCACGATCCTGATTCTTCTTACCATCGGAATCATTTCCGGCATGATGCCGGCGCGGAGGGCCGCTTCCACGAATCCCATCGAGGCCTTGAGGAAATAAGCCATGAGATCCCAGCTCCTCCACCTCTTTGGGAGAGAGTTCCGCAAGCGGAAAAAGAAAACTGCCCTGATCACTTTCGCCATCACCTGGGGTACTCTCTCTATACTTCTTCTCATGTCCTTCGGCCGCGGTCTCGGCAACTCCTTCCGCATCAGTTTCAAAGGCCTGGGCGACAATCTCATCATGATCTACCGCGGTCAGACCACCAAAGATTATCAGGGGCTCCCCAAGGGGAGGCGCATTCAGATCTATCCCGGAGACATCGCGCTCCTTTCCGCGCTTATCCCAGAGATCGAGCTGATATCGCCCGAGTCCAATAACTACTTCACCATCACCGGAGGGAGCCGTGAAACAAACCGCAATGTCTGCGGCGTCGGCTCCTCCTTCCAGGTCATGCGCTCCATGATCGCGGAAAGCGGCGGCCGCTTTATCAACGAAGAGGACGAGCGCTCGGCACGCCGGGTCGCTTTCATCGGCTGGAATGCTGCCAAAAACCTTTTCGCTACGGATAACCCTGTAGGCCAGACAATCATCATAAACCGAGTGCCTTTTACGGTGATCGGTGTTATGAAGAAGAAGCTGCAGAGCTCAGGCTATGAGGGCTTCGATGCCGACCACATTTATATCCCTTATGCCACTTTCTCCCGCATCCACACCCAGCTTTACCTCGACCGCATTCACATCCAGCCAAAACGGCGGGAGGACAACCAGCTTGTGGAGCAACGCATCCGCCAGATCCTCGGCCGCAAATACCGGTTCGATCCCAAAGACGACTATGCCATAGGGCTCTGGAATACCGTCGAACAGGCCGAAGTCTCTGCTAAGGTTTTCAAAGGCATCGAGATCTTCCTGGCGCTCATCGGCGGCCTGACCCTTCTCATCGGCGCCGTGGGCGTCACCAACCTTATGTACGCGCTGGTCAAAGAGCGGACGCGCGAGATCGGAATAAAAATGGCTCTTGGCGCCAAGCGCCGGCATATCGTCCTTCAATTCCTGCTGGAAACTGTTTTCATTTTTTCCAAAGGAACATTTTGGGGAACAGCCATTGCCTACACGATCGTCCGCCTGACGCGGCTCGTTCCCATAAGCTATGAAATCACTGGCATCCAGACCTACCTGCTGCGGCCGATCTTCTCCCTCGACATTCTGATCGTGTTCCTGGTAGTCCTAGGGACGCTCGTCTTTTTCTCGGGGATCTTCCCGGCCGTGCGGGCCTCGCGTCTGAATCCAGTTGAGGCGCTTCGCTATGAATAGGAGATTACGATGATCAAGATGAAAAGCATCAGCAAGGTGTACCAGATGGGAAAGGTCTCGCTCGAAGCCCTGAAGGAAATTTCCCTCAATATCGAAGCAGGAGAGTTTGTCTCGATCATGGGCCCTTCCGGGTCGGGCAAATCGACGCTGATGAACATCATCGGTTGCCTAGATACACCGACGAGCGGTTCGTACTTTTTTGAAGAGAAGAACGTGGCCGGCTTCAGCTTCGACCAGCTCTCCACAATCCGCAATCAGAAGATCGGCTTTGTGTTTCAGAATTTCAACCTGCTCCCGTACGCCACGACATACGAAAATGTGGAGCTGCCCATGCTCTTCGAGGGCAAATCTGGAAAAAAGCGGAGACAACGCGTGTTCGAGCTGCTGGAAATGGTCGGCCTTGTCGACTGGCAGCAGCAGCGCGTGGCCATCGCCCGGGCTTTAGCGAATGACCCATCACTCATCCTGGCTGACGAGCCGACGGGCAACATCGACTCCAAAACCGGCAAGGAGGTCATGAGCCTCTTCGTCGAGCTACAGCAGCAGGGGCGGACCATCCTCATGGTCACCCACGACACCAACATCGCCGCTTACTCCCAGCGCACGATCCACCTGCTCGACGGCTACGTCGTTTAAACGGAGTCAAACCTTGCTCAAAGCAAGTTAGAACTTTCTTCCTCCTAAAGCATCCTCAGAGAAGAATTCGGCCTGCTTCCCGATGACTTCAGAGTAATGATCAGAAATATTTCACGCTGAGCTCGGCCGCAGTGAGAGCAACCTGCTCAAGGGCAATGGGAGGCCAGAGGATGAAAATCTACTCGACTGGTGGAAGTGTTATTCTTTCTGGCTCAAAAATGACACAACGCTTCCCTTCTTCAACCTGGCCAAGGTCAAGGAGCTCGTATCCCACTTTCTTGCCTGTTTTGATGGTTTGGTCAACTTCTCTTTCTGGCACAAAGATATAGAACCCAATTCCCCAGTTGAACGTTGTGAGGCAGTCTTCCAGGCTTACACCAACCTTCAGCATGAACAGAAAAAGCGGCGGGATCTCCGCCACCCATTTCTTTATCCGATAGGTAAAAGGTCTCTTGGCATAGGCAATTTTCGAGATCCCTCCACCTGTGCCAGCAAGTAAATAGTGTATCTCGATATTTTTTTCAAGCAATGACTCGACAAGCCCAACATAAGAGCGGGTTGGAATGAGCGCCTCTTCTCCCAATGTTTTTCCATTTGGCAAATGATGGAGGAACTTCTCTTTAAGCGCTATTGCCCGCTTGATCACTAAGGAAATCCCATTAGAGTGGAGGCCTGATGATGTCGCACCAATTATGTGGTCTCCGACAGCGAGCTTCTCTCCAGTAACCATTCTGTCTGAAGGAGCAATAATTCCTGTAACGCATCCTGACAAAGAAGGAGCACTCCGCACAGGTGGTTCAGCCTTGATCAAATAGCGCAATGCAGGAGATTCTCCGGCCGGTAAGGCCATCCCGCACATCTTGCACGCCTGGTAGAAGCTTTCAGCCAAGTCGTTACTGCGCTTTTCATCCATGAACCAATCGCTGTCGCCAGCTGCTACCTCATCGGTATAAATCACAGGAAGTGCACCCTGACAAACGACATCATTGGCAGCCATCAAAGCTGTATCAATCCCAATGCCTTCATAGTATGTCCTTCCGCTTCCTGCATGCTGATACATCCACTCAGCAATCCAGTTTTTGTTTCCCAGACCTTCCTGAGTCTTCGACCAGAGGTGAGGTTTTGTTCCTCGATATCTGAAGACCACTCCATGCGCTCCCAAACTCTCTTCTTCGATATAAACATCCCGTTTATTCGGAAATTCGAGTGTCCTCCTCCCTGCACGAACCATGGCCATCTTGAAAGGTTCGATCTTTGTGTAATCGACACCAGCTTTTGCGTATTCAGATTTTTCCTTTTCTTTTTTCATCTCAAGCTTATCTCTCTAGCTCTTCTAATTCAGCTTTTGAAGGATGGTTTGGAATAACTGCTATGGTCTTGCCTCTGTATTCGAATACCTGTTTGTCATCATCGTTAATCTCTCCAATCACTTCTGCTTTTACTCCTTTGGACCGGACAGCTTTCAATACTTCATCAACATCTTTTCCTTCGACCTGGATGGTCATCCTTCCCTGGGATTCACATATCATGATTTCTTCTGGGGTGATATCGTCAACCTTAACAACGACCCTGGATAAATTCACAGATGCTCCAAAACCTCCGTACCTTGCTGATTCACAAACAGCTGCGCCAATACCGGCTGCTCCCAAATCAGAGCATGCCTTAACCTTGCCAGTACGAAATGCAGCCAGGCTTGCTTCCATGATCAGCCTTTCTTCTTTAAACAAAGCTACGGCTGGTCTCATCTCTTTAACAAGCCCTGCCCTGAACAGAGTGTCGTTACCGTCATTGCCGGTTTCGCCAATGAGTATGATTTTGTCTCCGGCTGATTTGGCTGGCTTTGTCAGTGGATTCGAAGTCACCAGCTTGCCTATCACCGAAACCACAACGGCTGGAACAATGTCTGAAAATGATGTTGAAAAACCTCCGCCAATAATGAAGACATCCATGGCTTTGCACATATCGCTCAGGCCTTTGACCATCAGATCAACCCTTTCTTTGCTTGTCATTTCGATGCATTTTCCGCAGGTGCATTTTCCGGCAAATCCACAAGGGCCAACTATTACCTTTTCTTTCAGAGGCCGCGTCCCTATAAAATTCAAGAGAAAAATTGGCCTTGCGCCCATGGCCACGACATCGCGCATTGCTCCGCCAGCCCCGGTTGCAGCAGCATCATAAGGTCTTGGCACACAAGGGGAACAATGGCTTTCCATTTTGGCCACAAATGTTCCATCTGTGTCAGGAAATTTGAAAACAGCTGCATCATCTCCAGGACCTACTACAAGAGCATTGGGAAAAATCTTGCTGACCTGGTTGTTCAATGCTTCGATTGCCTTAAAGTCAATTGCCTTGTCGATGTTGTGATGCAGATGCACAAATAAGGCATGCATCAATGCCTTTTCAATCGTGTTCATTCTCTAACCTCCTCAAGGTTGAATGTTTTCAAAATTCATTCAAAATTGCCCTCTCCTTAACGATACGGTAAAGGATAAACAAATTTTATAAAAAGAACAAATATTCAGTTTTTATTGCACCCAGATTTATTTTAATTAAAATGCCAAATTTTTCAGCAATTTTTTTGGGATTCTATTGGAATAATCTCCGTTTCCGTGATGATAAGGTTTATGAATGGGTCCTGTCGCGGTGTGTCCCTGTCCGTCCTCACTCCGCACCCATCAAGAAAGGGGTCCCCTACGCTGCGGGCGTTGCAGGGCGCACACCACGCCACCCATTTTTTCTTTTTTAATTTCAACCCATCACGGAAAAAGAAATGCCATCGATTCTATTTGTGAATTTGTATTTTCAGAAACTTTAATATAAGCTCAACGAGGAGGGCGAAATGACGAAGTTAAAAAGTGCTATTGTTATTCTATTTTTAGGAATTTTGTCTTTGCCTTTTTTTGTTCCTCAATTATATACAGTGCCGGGTTTCAAAGATGTTGCCACCGAGCAAGCTCTGCTTACATCCCTCTCATTGGAAGTTCCATGGGATGTCATCACCACTTTCAGCAAAATCAAACGCGAGTCTGGAAGCCCTGAAGAACGCAGGGCCATTGAATACCTGGTAAGCTATTTGAAAAAGTGGGGTGTCCCCTACAAACTGTATGAGCCTGAACTCCTGTTGAGTCTTCCCCGTCAAGCGAGTGTCAAGGTAGGCGAGAAAACATTCCGCGCCAAAACTCCCTCTATGTCCGCTTCAACCGGCCCCAATGGGCTGACCGCCGAAGTTATTTACGCTCCCGGGCAGTACGCGACCACCACAAGCACATTCTTCAGCCTTGGGGCTCAATCTGATGTTGAGGTGCACGGCAAAATTGTACTGACCGAAGGGATGGCATTGCCGATGAACGTTGCCTTCTACGAGAATAGAGGCGCGCTCGGACAGATTTACATCAATCCCGGCGTAGACATCCACGAAGGGATATGTACGACGATCTGGGGAACGCCAGACCTGGACTCCTATGGCCGCATGCCAAAGACTCCTATTGTCTCCGTGAATCATCCGGATGGCGAAGAGCTGAAAAAGATGGCGCAGGCGGGCAAGTTACAGGTAACGCTGCAGACCAAGCTGGAGGAAGGGTGGAAGAAAAGCCCGGTGCTGGTCGCCGAAATTCCAGGCACAGTCGAGCCGGACAAGTTCCTGCTTGTCCATGGCCACCTGGACTCATGGTATTTTGGAGTTGGCGATAATGCCACAGGCGATGCCACGCTGTTGGAACTGGCGCGTGTCTTCTGGCAGCATCGCGACAAGATCAAAAGGAGCTTGCGAGTCGCATGGTGGTCAGGACACTCGTATGGACGCTATGCCGGCTCAACCTGGTATGCCGATAACTTTGCTCTTGACTTTTATGAGAATTGCATCGCCCAAGTCAACATAGATTCGCCTGGCTGCCGCTGGGCTGCGGAATACCGTAACGTTTCATGGATGAGCGAGGCTGAAGCATTCTGTAAAGAGGCGATCAAGGACGCAGTAGGCAAGCCTGCAACGGGAGAGCGTCCCCTCCAAGCTGGCGATTATTCCTTCAATAATATCGGCCTCACTTCCTTCTACATGCTACTCTCGACCATGCCTGAATCAGTTGCCAAAGAAAAAGGCTACTACGCAGTGGGAGGTTGCGGCGGAAATATTGCCTGGCACACTGAGAACGATCTAATAGATGTGGCTGACAAGAATAATCTGATGGAAGACCTGAAGCTGTACGTTGTCTCCCTGGCTCGTGTGCTCAATGCTCCGCTTCTCCCCTTTGACTTTACGATGGTTGCCAAAGAGTTTACGAGTACACTCACACGCTATCAGGAAGCAGGAGCCGGAAATTTTGATTTGACACCTTCGCTGAATGAAGCACGTGCACTCGAAGCGGACTTGAGCGAGTTTTATCGCCGGGCTAAAGGTGCAACCGTCGATAAAGCCAAGCCATTCAACGAGGCGATCATGCGCTTGGCGCGCTTGTTGGTGCCGATCAACTTTACACAGGAGGGCGCTTTCCGTCACGACCCGGCTCTGAACATCCCTCCCCTGCCCGACCTAGCCCCAATTGAGCAATTGGGCAAGCTTGCGCCCGGGAGTTATGCTGCTGGCATAACCCGTACGCATCTCGTCCGTGGACAGAATCGCCTGGTCACGACATTGCGAGAAGCTCGGCGCTTGGTGCAGTCAGTGCGTTAATCTACACACAACGCAAACAAGATAATACTAATGCAAACGCAATAATAAAAGTGTCATCGCAATGACGATGTAATAGCATATGCTGCATTTGTATTAATATTTTATTTCGTTTATTTCCTTGTCATTAAAAAAGGAGGTCTTGAATGAAAAGATGGGCATTTCTCTTGACTTTTGTTTTTGTCGCTTCTCCTTTTCTCTCTCTCGAGGCACTAACCATCCAGGAAAAAACGGCTTCGATGCAGAAATATCTAGGCTATTTCACTTTTTACTGGGACGAAAAAGAGGGAAAAGTCTGGCTGGAGATAGATAAATTCAATCAGGAATTCCTCTATGTCTCTTCACTCCCTGCAGGCCTCGGCTCAAACGAAATAGGCCTTGACCGCAATCAGCTGGGAAGAACACGCATCGTGAAGTTCGAGCGGGTTGGGCCAAAGGTGCTTCTCATCCAGTCGAATTATTCTTTCCGGGCTACAAGCAAAAATCCTTATGAGCGAAAAGCTGTCGAGGATGCTTTTGCCAAATCTGTTATCTGGGGATTTGAAATTGTTGCCGAAGAGGGCAGTCGAGTCCTTGTTGATGCCAGCAGATTCTTCCTGCGCGATGCCCATGGAGCCATTAGCGCTCTGAGCCGCAGAAATCAGGGGCAATACAGCGTCGATAGCTCAAGATCTGCTTTTTACCTTCCGGCAACGAAGAATTTTCCCTTAAATACAGAGATCGAAGCAGTCCTGACTCTGACTAGCAACAACCCGGGAAATTTTGTAAGGCAGGTTGCGGTAGACCCTGAAGCCATCATGCTCAGGCAGCATCACTCTTTTATCCAGCTTCCGGATGACGGCTTCAAGCCCCGCATCTATGACCCCCGATCAAACTTTTCAGAAATGAGCTACATGGACTTTGCCACTCCCTTTGATGAATCCATCGTTAAGCGTGTTATCCAGCGCCATAGATTGAAGAAAAAAGATCCCACATCGAAAATGAGCGATCCTCTCCAACCCATCGTCTATTATGTTGACCCTGGCGCTCCTGAACCCATCCGCAGTGCACTCATCGAGGGTGCAAGCTGGTGGAACCAGGCTTTTGAAGCAATTGGCTACAGGAATGCCTTTCAGGTCAAGGTCCTGCCTGAAGGTGCGGACCCGTTGGATATCCGCTATAACATGATCAACTGGCTCAACCGTTCGAGCCGGGGCTGGTCCTATGGCTCTTCGGTCACCGATCCGCGGACAGGAGAGATTATCAAAGGCCATGTGGAACTTGGCTCACTTCGAATTCGCCAGGATTATCTGATCGCCCAAGCACTTATTGCCATTTATGAAGAGGGCAAAAGCAATTCCAAGGAGATGAGGGAGATGGCCTTGGCTCGCATCCGTCAGCTTTCCTGCCACGAAGTCGGTCATACACTCGGACTCGGCCACAACTTTGCGGCTAGCATCAATGACAGGGCTTCAGTGATGGATTATCCCCATCCCCTAGTAAAAATCAAAAAAGACGGAACTCTGGATCTATCTGATGCCTATACAAAAGGGATAGGGGAATGGGATAAGGTTTCCATAGCCTACGGCTATCAAGATTTTCCAGAAGGAGTGAATGAGGAAAAAGAGCTTAGAGCAATTCTGGATGGGGCCTTTTCTCGGGGCCTATATTTTCTTTCAGGACAAGATGCCGGCCCGGCGAGTGCTCAGCCGCTCGCTGCAAGCTGGGACAACGGGAAAGACCCAGTTGAGGAGCTTGAGCGGGTGATGAAAATCAGAGACATCGCCCTGGCGACTTTTTCAGAGAAAAGGATTCGGCCCTGGGAGCCGATGGCGACATTGGAAGATGTTCTTGTTCTTGCCTACTTCTTTCACCGCTATCAAGTGGAGGCAGCGGCAAGTGCGCTAGGCGGATTAAATTACTTCCATAAACTGCGTGGAGATGTCCAAAAAAATCCGGAGATTGTCCAAGCTGAGGCTCAGCGGCATGCCCTCGATGTTTTACTGAAGACCATCAAGCCCGAGTTTTTGGCTATCGACGAGAAGATATTGAAACTCCTTCCACCACAGCCTCCTGGATATGAAGGACCACGTGAGCTTTTCTCAGGTTATACAGGCCAGACATTCGATCCTCTGGGAGCAGCAGAGGCAGCAGCAAACCTGACCATAGGATTGATATTGAATCCAGCAAGAGCTTCAAGACTTGTTGATCATCATGCCAGGAATAATGACTATCCAGGATTGGCTGAGGTTTTGGATAGACTCCTTCTTGAGACATGGAGGTCTGGGGCAAAAGCTTCAAATTCCTTTCATGCTGAAATCCAGAGGGTCGTGAACAATGTGGCCTTAATGTCTCTCATGGGGCTGGCTGTCAATGAGAATGTATCGCCGCAGGTTCGGACAATCGCCGCCTTCAAGCTGGATGAACTCAAGAGTTTCTTGGAAACAAAGATTGCTGAAGAAAAGAATGAAGATTTAAAGGCGCATTATTTTTACGGCCTATCCCAAATCAAGCTATTTCAAAAAGACCCTAAAGCATTCAATCTAACCCCTCCCCTGCCTCTACCTCCTGGAGCGCCGATAGGGATTTTCGATAACAATTAGCTATCAGATGTTCAGACAATGGATTTTAACACCCGAGCTGGAAGTAGGAACAGGGCTTTGATGAACTCAAACACGCCTTTGACGACGATTCCCAGAAGCCGGAAAGGAAGAAGGAAAAGCCAGATCAGAGGATAGAGCAGCAAGATCAATATGGCCAGCGGCCAGCAGATAAGCAGCAAGATCAGCCAAAGAATAAATTTTATGAACATCTTATTTACCTCTCTTAAGAACAAGTCCTTCTCATCTGTTTCATATATAGCAACGAAATTTATGTGGAAAAGGTTCTATCCTCAGATAATTTTGCTGAAAAGAATTATCCATAGAAAGAGAAAAGTAAAAGGGATCCACGAGCGTCTGAATAACAGGGCTGATCGCTATTCTTTCAGCTATTTGATTTTCTTTGCTGGGAGTTTTTGACCGCCCTGATAGAGAACAAGACCCGTCACTTTTCCTGAGGCATCCTTCGTAAACTCAATCTGCGCATCCACAACCTTAGAAAAAAACTTCGTCTCCGATTCAGGAAAGACTTCCAATTTCTCTTGGCCAGTCGCCTGGGTCATGAGCCTGTTATTTTCTTTGGTGACAATGATGGAGAAGTTAGGGGCGAGCTCATATTCGCCCACATACTGATTGTAAATTGCGGAGTCCAGAGCTATCTCCTTGCGCTCCGCAGGCAAAGGTTTTGTTGTCTTAGTGAATGTTTCGATAGGACCAAGGCGGTTAATGACCCTAAGCCCGGTCGTTTCGCCTTTTTTGTTTTTCATAAACTCTATGCGGGCGAATGAATCCTTCAAGAAAAATTCTATTGGCGAGGATGGAAAGATTTCAACCTTTGTCCCTCCGGCACGCTGGGAGAAGAGCCTATTTCCATCCCGGATAATGTACCGCTCTTCGTTCTGAGCATTGGCATAAACACCAACGAGCGGAATGATCGCTTTTTCCTGGAGGGTTATAGCCACAGGCTCCTTGTAAGGCCTGTCTAGAGTCAATGCAGCAATTCTAAAAGCAAAGGGTTCCGGGGCACGTCCTTCGATTGAACTGTTGGTCAAAAGGGTTACGAAGATCTGGTCTTCCGGCATGAGGAGGGCATAAGTTGTAAAGCCCATAATTCCTCCTCCATGTTCGATGATGCGGTGACCTTCATAGTTCGAGATGAACCAGCCATAGCCGTAACGTGTATCGGTGCCATCCTTTAATTTGTAGGAAGCGAAGGCCCGCTCGAGAGTTTCTCTCTTGATAAGTTTTCCTTCGAGAAGCGCCTCATTCCAGATGGCCAGGTCGTCGACAGAGGAAAGAAGAGAGCCGGCAGCATAAGGCTGGGTCATACTGATATAAGCGGCATTTTCAAAGCCAGCTTTTCCCTTGGAATATCCGGGGATTCGCCGCGGAATGATCCGGGAGGCACTTCCATAATAGGAATGCTTCATGCCCAATGGTTCAAAGATATATTTTTGGATAAAAGCTTCGAATGTTTCGCTCGAGACCTTTTCGATGATTGCACCGAGGAGAATGTACCCTGAATTGTTGTATTTCCATCTTTCTCCTGGGGAAAATTCCATGGGTTGATTTTTGAAGAGGTCAATGATCTCTTTGAGCGTCATGTCTCTTCGCCAGAGGGGAAGCCATTCAGGCAGTTCAGTGTAACTTTTAATTCCCGAGGTGTGTGTCAGAAGGTGCTCAACAGTGATGGCCTTTCCCTGCGTGGGATAATCGGGGAGAAATTTGGTGATATCATCTTGAAGAGAAAGTTTTCCCTGCTCGGCCAGCATGAGGATGGCCACAGCCGTGAACTGTTTTGTGATGGAGCCGAGGCGAAAGACCATGCCCGGTTCTACAGGTACGTTGAGTTCCATATCCGCAAGCCCATAGCCCTTGCGAAAGAGGATTTTTCCTTCCTTTTTGACCAGGATGGCTGCCCCCGGTTCATTGGCCTTATAGACTTTTGATAGGAGAGAATCAATCTGCGAAGTTAAGTCATTTTCAGAAGGCTGGCTAACGGGCTGAGTCGTACAAGCTGGGATAAAGATCAATGTGATAAGGAACAAAAAGAAAAAAACTCTCTTTGTGATTGGCATTACAACCTCCTAAGGATTTTAAGTCTCTTATATTTATTAATTCTGTGCAAATCTTGTCTCAATTTGTATTCATTTTGTGACAATTTCAGGTTCTGCTTGCTACCCAGAGGGAAAAATCTGTTTCTGCAATAGCACCGCTTGTCCTGCCCATTTCATGGCCTTTATGGAGGACAATAAACGTGGGAACTGCTTTGATACCAAAGCCTGAGGCTATTTGAGGGTGCCTGTCCACATTCAGCTTAACAACCATGATTTCTCCTTTCCTTCTCTCTGCAAGGCGCTCCACAATCGGGTGCATCATCTGACAGGGTGCACAAGTCGGCGAGTAAAAGTCGATGAGAATAGGCAGTCCAGAATTTTTGAAAATATTGTAAGCCTCTTGAGGTGAGGGTTCCAGAATTGCACCTGGAGCTGGAAGGGGATTCTTGCATCTGCCACAAACGACTTTTTTTCCTGCAGCATCTGAGGGATAGTTGTTTGTAGATCCACAACTTAGGCAAATCACTTTAAATTTATCAGGCAATGTAGCTACTCCTTATCATATTTTATGATTTTAAATTCGGAGGTTAGTCCAAAGGAAACTCTTCAGCAATTCCTTTCTTCTTAAGATTTCGCTATTCACTTAATCTTCTTTGGATAGGGTGGAATTGGAGGAAGTTCTTTTTCTTTTGTTTTTAACTCTTCAAGAATAACTTCAACCGCTTTATTCAACTGTTCATCAATGCCAGCATATTCTTTGGCTGGGTCATTATCCACATAGATATCAGGTTCAACACCACGGCCCTCAATGATCCAATCTTTGCCATCTTCGCTGTAAGGAGCAAACTCAGGCTTATTCAAAAAGCCTCCATCCAGAAGTGGCAGAGTGCCGCGGATCCCAACTACGCCTCCCCAGGTGCGTTTTCCAATCAATTTGCCAAGGTTTGTCTTCCTGAAACGATAGGGGAAGAGATCTCCATCTGATGCAGAAAATTCATCTATCAGACAGACTTTGGGGCCGACGATCATTGCCTCTGGGTCAGGTCTAGCGATTGTATTGCGGGCCATCTCCATCCAGACCATCTGCCGCGCCAATCGTTCAATGAGCATTGGAGAAACATTGCCTCCGCCATTGCCACGAACATCAATAATCACAGCCTTCTTGCGGAGTTGGGGATAGAAGTGTTTCACGAACTCATTTAAACCAGGTACTCCCATATCTGGAACATGGATGTAGCCAACTTTGCCCTTTGTCGCTTTATCGACTTTATCGATATTGCTCTGGACCCAGGTATAGTAATACAGGGGTTGCTCATCTTCGGTGGGCATGACAACAATCTCACGACTCCCCTTCTCCTCTGGTTTGGCGTTTATCTTCAATGTCACTTGCTTGCCTGCAGTATTGAACAGAGCTTCATACATGTCCGCCATTTTGTTTGTGGGCTTGCCATTAATGGCCAGGAGATATTCTCCTTCCTTGACGTTCACCCCAATCTCGGTCAGGGGTGAGCGCAATGACTTATCCCAATTCTGTCCTTTCAATATTTTTGCAATCTTGTAGTAGCCTGATTGAACGTCTCTCTCGAACTTGGCACCAAGCATCCCAACCTTCACTTTATTGATTTTTGGCAGATCCCCTCCGCCCACATAGGTATGACCGGTGCTCAATTCTCCAATCATTTCTCCTATGACATAAGTCAAATCAGCACGATGGTTGACGGCCTTAGCCAGAGGCAAGTAGCGGAGTTTCATTGCTTCCCAGTCCACTCCGTGCATGTTTTGTGCATAGAAAAAATATTTCATCTGGCGCCAGCATTCGTTGAAAATCTGATCCCATTCCTGGCGTAGGTCTAATTGCGTCTCCATATTGGATAAATCCAGCTTCTCTTCTATCTTTATCGGTGCCTTTGGGAGATCGATGATGGCATAAGAACCATCCTTGCCGACCAGCATCTTCTTCTGGTCAGCGGATATCTCAAAGCCCTGGATTTCGCCCAAATCTGTCTCTTTCTGTTCTGTGAGATCGTACATTTTCAAGAATGCGCTTCTCGACCTCTGCCCTCTTTTCATGTAATAGATTTTGTCTGCGACAGAAGTTATCTGCAAATAATCTGCTACCTCGACTGGAAGACCAACGATGCGCTCCTTAATGCCTTCAAGGTCAACTTTAATTTTCGTCTCCTTTTTCTCAGTGCTGACCTTCTTCTCCTCTTCTTTTCCTTCTGCCTTCTTTGCTTTAGCAGTGGATTTTTCAGCTTCTGCTTCAGCTTCTTTCTTCAGCGCAACTTCGTCGCTTTTAGGTTCGAATGGCGATTTCACATCCGAAGCTAAAGTGACAAGATATATTCTGGACATCGCAAGATAGGCGTGGTTCCATTCCGCACTGCTAAAAATTGGATTGAAATCTCTGTCTGATACAAAAAAGAGATACTTTCCATCCGAGCTAAACGAAGGAGCATAAGACGAGTACCAGCCGTCAGTCACTTCATAACTTTTTCTTGTCTCAAGGGAGTAAAGATAGATTTTGATCATCCCCTCAACTTCAGGTTTGGCATAGGCAATCCACTTGCTATCCGATGACCAGGTGTAGTCGTTTATCTCGCCGCTTTCGGCACGGCTGGTTTCAACAATTTCCTTTGTCTCGATATCCACATAATTGAGGCGGAGCTTCTTGTCACTCCAGAGAATTTTCTTGCTATCAGGTGACCAGTAGATTTGATATTTGTAGGTATCCGCATTTTTGGTAATTTGCTGGAGTGCTCCAGAGCCATCTTGAGGCAGGATATAAATTTCATCTTCGCCGCTCTGATCAGAGATAAAGGCAATCCATTTGCCATCTGGCGACCATTTCGAATTCCTTTCATGAACGCCAGGAGTATTTGTCAAGTTGCGAGTGTTTCCGTACTGGGCAGGAACTGTGAAGACTTCACCACGGGCACCGAATAACGCGCGCTTCCCATCAGGGGAAATCTCATAATTTGTTATCTTGTCGCTGACTTTGGCTATCTTGCTCCGGCCAGAAACCATATCATCAGCTATTATGACTGGAACTTTTTCTGTCTTTTCCAAAGTCAAATCAAAACGATGGATGTATCCGCCATTTTCAAAGACAATGGCTTTAGGACCGAGGCAAGGAAATTTGATGTCAAATTCTGTAAAATTTGTCAATTTGCGCGTTTGCTTTGTTTGGAGGTCATAGACATAAAGGTTCATCCTTTTGTTCTCATCGCGATCTGATAGGAAATAAATATTCTCGCCGCTCCACATAGGGATAATATCTGAGGCAGGATCATTGGTGATGTTCTCTATCTTCTTTGTCTCAAAATCATAAATCCAGATATCATCGGCCATTCCCCCGCGATAGCGCTTCCAGGTTCGAAACTCGCGGAAGACACGGTTGTAGGCAAGCTTTTTGTCATCCGGAGAAAACGAGCAAAACCCGCCCCGGGGAAGTGGCAACTGGACAGGAGTTCCTCCATCTGCAGAAGTCAGATACAACTGGCCGTTGAAGCTGTTCCATTCTCTCATGCGCGAACGGAAAACAATGTGCTTGTTATCATGTTTCCATCCCATGACGATATTGTTTGGCCCCATGCGGTCAGAGACATCATCACGGTTCAGCGAGGACGTGTAAGTCAAGCGCTTTGGGATTCCGCCTTCAGAAGGTATCAGATAGATCTCACGATTGCCATCATATTCACCAGTAAAGGCTATAAATTTCCCATCCGGCGAAAATCGGGCAAACAATTCAAAACCTTCATGGCTTGTGAGCTTTCGTGCAACTCCGCCTGTTGAGCCGACTGTGTAGAGATCACCAGCATAGGTAAAGACCATTTGATCATTGTAGATTGCAGGGAAACGAAGGACGCGGCCTTCTTTTTGGGCAGAGATGCTTCCCAAAAATAAGATAAAAACAAGAGTAAGGCCTAACAATAATTTGGATTTCATCCTACCTCCTTGTCGTGTAGTTATAGAATAAAAATAAGTTAAAAAATATATCATAGCCTTTTTAAAAATAAAAGAAATAAAAGGGACGTTCCCCAAAGTACCACCCTTTTAGAAGGAAAAAAAGCAGCTTATGATTTTTTCTCTTTTGACATTAAATGCCAAAGATACTATTTTAATTTTGATGGGAAAAGAATATCCTTCTTTTATAACTCCAGAAAGCAAGCCCTTTGACCCTCTTGAAATAGCCCTTCAAACTGAGGAAATCGTTAGTAAAGCAAAGTCGAGAAAATATACGGATTTTTATTGCACTGGTGTTTATGGGGGGATTTCAACTGGATATACAGTTGGCTGCTGTTTAAGATGTGTTTTCTGCTGGGTGGATTGGTCAAGAGACTTTCCTCTTGAAAAAGGCGAATTTTTTTCTCCTCAACATGTTTGTCATAAATTAGTTGAAAATGCAAAGAAGTCAGGAGTCAAAAAAATCAGAATTTCTGGAGGAGAGCCTACTCTCTGTCCTGAACACCTCATATCAGTTTTAGATCTAATGGATGGAACTCCTTTTTTATTCATACTGGAAACAAATGGAATTCTTTTAGGGCAAGACCCTGAGTATGTGCACAGATTAAAAAAATATAAAAATATTCATATTCGAGTCTCTCTAAAAGCAGGGAGTGCTGAAGGATTTGAAAAGAGAACGGGTGCAAAAGGAGAATTTTTTGAACTTCCTTTTAAAGCCATAGATTATTTAATCGATGCCAGAATAAGTTTTCATGTGGCAGCTATGACGGATTCAAGATTAATGTTCAGAGAGGAAAGAGCAATGCTCTTGAATAAATTGAAGCTCATCGGTTATCAGGATTATCTTGAGGAGGAGAGATGTGATCTCTATCAAACAACTATCAAAAGGCTGGAAAAGGCAGGCTTTAAACTATGGTAGAAGCTATTCTCTATGACAAATTGTCAAATAATAAGGTCCGATGCAATATCTGTCAAAGAAGATGTGCAATCGAAGAAGATGAAAGAGGATATTGCCGGACAAGAATGAATCGCAGAGGAAAACTCTACACTCTCGTCTACGGACTTGTCTCCTCTCTGATGGTTTCTCCCATTGAAAAAAAGCCTGTCTACCATTTTTTTCCTGGCTCAGAATGGCTCTCCCTTGGCAGTTTTGGCTGCAATTTTCGCTGCCCAGGCTGTCAGAACTGGGACATCGCCCATTCTAACGTCAAAGAAGAAATAAAAATGGCAAGATATATTTCTCCTGAAGAATTAATCCATTTAGCCAAGGATAGTAAATGCTTTGGAATTTCTTGGACCTATAATGAACCAACGCTCTGGCTTGAATATACGCTGGAAGGGGCGAAATTAGCAAAGAAAAACAATCTCTACACAAATTATGTGACGAATGGTTTTGTAACTCCTGAGGCTCTGGATCTTATTGGTCCCTATTTGGATGTCTTTCGAGTGGACTTAAAAGGATTTTCTAAAAATTCTTATAAGCGCATCGCCCACGTCGAAGATTTTTCAGGAATTTTAGAGATAATTAAAAGAGCCAAAAAGAAATGGAGCATGCACATCGAAATTGTTACCAATGTTATTCCTGGCTTTAACGACGGCGAAGAATATCTGAAGATGATGGCTGCCTGGATCTCGGAAGAATTAGGTAAGGATACTCCCTGGCATATCACTCGATTTTTTCCTCACCTTGAACTTTCTCACCTTAAACCCACTCCCATAAAGACTTTGGAAAAAATAAGAAAGATTGGCCTCGAGCAAGGCCTTCATTATGTCTATTTGGGAAATGTTCCTGGAAGCCAGGGAGAAAACACTTTCTGTCCCAATTGTGGAGAAACCCTTATTATTAGAGATGGTTTGGAAATGCGAGAATCTTTCCTGAATGAAGGAAAATGTAAATTTTGCAATTGTCGCATTGAAGGAAGATTTTAGATAAATTAATTCTTAATAATGTATTCTCGCCTGCCTCCAACTGATTAAGTACAGATAGCTCTTAAATTGTAAACTTTTTACACGAATTTAAAATTTTTTCTTCTTCTTTCTAAAATCTCTCACGTTAGTCAAAATTGAAGCGAATAAAGCCAGCAACAGAAAAAGAACAGCAAAAATATCCACAAGCTTTGCATTCACATCAAGCCCTGTTATCGAATCGATGAGGAATTTTGTGTAAGTAGAGGGCATGTCACAATGGCCCAATTTCGCCCTCACCTGCCAATGCCATTCTGTGCTGGGACAGAAACCGAATCCATACCATATTCCCAAGATTGTCCAGGAAAATGTTGTTAGCATTATAACGACAAGGTTGGCTAATCTCGTTTTTTTCCAAATCCATCCGAAAAGGATGAAAATAATAAGCGCCGAATGAAACACAAAAAAGAATTTATCCAGAAAAGCATACATGGATTATTTCTACCAACCCCCTCATAATTATTCGACGGGATAGAGTCTTTCCTTCCATACAAATTTTTTCTTGAAAAAGGAGAGGCGGAAAGAATTAAAGAGGATTAATAAGGCAAGAGCCACAGTAAAGGGGTTGAGCAATCCATAGAAAATGCTGGTGTTAAACCTCATGGCCAGGACGATTTTTATAAGCGATATAGCAAGCACCTGGAAAAGGGGCAGCGTCAAGCTCTGATGGGATGCGATAGCTCCCCAAAGAGAGATGTAAGGGTAGAGGAACAAAAAATAGCAGACGAGACTCACTAAACCAAGATAATGGGGAGCACCACCTATAGCCTCATAGCAGTTTTTTGAGAATCCATGCCAAAGCTCATTGAATTTTGTGTAGAACCTCACATTCATAAACTTTGTTCCATCAACAACAGTAATCTTCCCTCTTTTTTCCTTGACAATTTTGCTTAAAGCCAAATCATCGACAATCTCTCTCTTGAGCGCTTCATAGCCTCCAAAGGAAAAATAAAAATCTTTCTTTATGAACATAAAAGGTCCTATGCCAAAAGAAAGACGTGCATCATCGGAATAATTGATGAGCTTGAAGGGAAGAAGAACGACAAAAGCAAAATGAATGATCGGGAGGTAAAGTCTCTCAGACCAAGTTTTTGTAATCAAGCCAGGAATGCAGGTCACAAAAACAGAATTATTTTTCAAAGCTGTGGCAAATGCTGTTGATACTGAGTTTGTCTTATGAATTGTGTCTGCATCAGTAAAAAGAAGCCACTCCCCTTTTGCCATTTGAGAGAGCTGGTGACAAGCCCAATTTTTCCCATTCCAGCCAGGAGGAAGTTTTTTTCCCTTGACTATCTTTAAGTTTTTTGAGTGGAGGGAAAGCTCTCTGACCATTTTGAAGGTCTGGTCAGTTGAGCTGTCATCAAGAACAATGATCTCCAGCCGAGGATAATTCTGTTTTAAGAGAGAGCAAACACTTTTTCTGATGTTTCTCTCTTCATTTCTTGTTGGTATCAAAACAGAAACGAGAGGCAGCGGCTCTTTTAACCTGAAATTTTTTTGATTTTTGAGCATTTTAAGATTCTTGAGCATATTCAAAAATAGGAGAAGGAGGAAGAAAAAAATCAAGGCCTGAAGAAATTCCATTTTTCTACCAGCCGGATACTTGCTTTACTCTCCTCATGTAAGGCTCATCAATCAGCCTTTTCAGACCCAACAAAAGAAGAAAGGAAAGCAGCAGCAAAATTTCGAGCCATGTTTTTTTAAAAATCACACGCCAGAGAATAGGCAGACTCCCCATGCCCGTTCCCACAGCAAGGTGAAAATGACGCGTAGGGAAATAAATAAGGCCGATTATTGCCCCAGAAATTAGAATAAGAAGAGGCTCGACACCCATTAGGAATCCCATAGCGCAGGCAGCTCCCTTTCCCCCTCTTCCTTTGAGAAAAACAGGAAAACCATGCCCCAAAACAACACCGAAGCCGCAAATCCAGATCCACAGCGCTCCAAGCCCAAGCAACAAGCCAACAAAATAGGCCAATACACCTTTTGCAAAATCGAGCAGAGCAGCAATTGCACCAAACTTTTTCCCGACAACATGCCACACATTTCGTGCACCAACATTGCCTTCTCCGACTCGCCGAATATCGACGCCTTTAGATTTTTTAGCCACCAAATAAGAAAATGGAATAGAACCCAGAAAGTAGGAAAGAATACAACCCAAGATAATTCGGGCAGCCATCCTATTTTTTTCTTATTACATTATAGAAGTGTGGGAATGTCAACGGATGATATTATTTTTCAACTTCTCAATTTCTAATTTTGTCTTTTTAATTTCTTTATCAATCTGCATAATCCTATAACGAATGTAACCCAAACGATCGAAAATATTTACATAACGGTAGGCGGTAAGATTTATTCCATAGAAATCTCCCTCTAGATTCTCTCTTTCCTTCAATAAACACCTGAGATATTCTTCTGCCTCTTTCAAATCTTTGAAGGCTTCCTTTCTTTCTTCAGTTAAGCAGGATTTGTCATCCATCTTCACAGTCAAAGCGGCGTGAACGGGTGTGGCATAAATAAAGAGGAATAAAAGAAATATAAAAAGAAAACTTATTCTATTTGCCATCTCCTTATATCCTAATTGCTAAAAATATCTTCATCTCTCAGAATCTCTCATCTCCTGTATTTGCCCATCAATTGACCTTCTCCCAGGATATGCCCCTCCATAGCTTTGAGTAGCTGTGATTTTGTGGCTCCTGGTTCTAGGTTGAACTCTGTGTCTAGGGCATAAAGTTTGAAGTAGTATCTGTGTGTGCCTCCTGGCGGGCATGGTCCTCCGTAGCCAATTTTGCGAAAATCATTTGTTCCTTGTTTTGCGCCATTGGCGAGAATCTTTTGGGGCGGGACACTCTCAGGCAACTCTTTCGCGCTTCCCGGCAGATTAAAGAGAACCCAGTGCACCCATGTTCCCATTGGAGCATCCGGGTCATCACAGATGAGAGCGAGAGCTTTTGTGCCGCTCGGGACAGTACCCCAGGCGAGCGGAGGCGAGACATCTTTTCCCTCACATGTGTACTTCTTGGGTATCATGCCTCCTTCCTCAAACGCAAAGCTTGTCATTTTTATTTCCATGTCTTTCCCTCCAAAACTCAAAGAATTGGCTTTATTTTTGCCTTGATAAAAGAAAAGAAGACTGAACATGACAAATATCCCACCTATTTTCTGAAACATACCAAGTTTTCTCCCTCTATAAAAGGCAATCAAAAAAATGCGAATAAGCTATTTATTTCAAGTTATAAGAAGCGAATAAAACAAACAAAGGAATTTTTGCGCCACTTCATTCAATTTTTTTTAAAGAAGGGGGGATTCTCTCCCCCTTTCAATCTCAATTCTCCTAAGCTCAGAAGTTAATGCTAAAGGTCAAAATGAACTTTCTTGGTGAGGCATAAGATAATGGGTTGCTAAACGTAGGCTGATCCAACCTCTTATCCCTGGAAAGAACTTGTTGGATGTTGAAAACATTCATGATGCGCGCTTCAATCACTCCGCTGAACCTTCCAAAGGGAATCATATGGTAGATCTGCAGGTCAAGGTTTGTCCATGCTTTGAGTCTTCGGGTTCCTGCCTTCTCGAGATATTTGTAATAGCCAGCATAACCCCAGAAATCCTTTCCGTGAGCCTCCCAAGGTGCTCCACTCTGGTAGCGCAGATATCCACCAAGCATCGTCCTCGGCAAGAATTCCCATGTGCCAAAGACCTTGACAACATGGGTGCGGTCGCCGGCCATGATTCCGTCGCGGTAGGGATCCATAACATATGTCCCCGGGCCATCTTCAATAATTGAAGAGGCATAAAAGAGTTGAGAGCCAGGAGCATAGTCCAAATCCCAGTTCCCGCTCAGCCTGCTCAGAGTGTAATTGGCTGATAGAGACCACTTATCAGAAAAAGGGTGCTGAATCTGGATTGTGAAAGCCTTATAGATACGGGTGGCCAAAGCCCCAAAGGCCTTATCGCTTCCGTCCAGGTTGCCATAGGCGTATGTGGAAGGATTTGTCTCCCTATTGACAGTCGGGAAGTCTTCGATCACATTCTTGACATTTCTGTACTGGCCCCATACATCCAAGAACCACTTTTTAGTGATCGGCCGGCTGTAGCCCAAAACGAACTCATCTTGATAAGTCGGTTTAATACTTTCAAGGATGACCTTGCCTGTTTCAGAGGCCCGGGGAGCATTATACACAAGAGTTCCATCTAAAAGGAACCAGGCGTCCGCTTGATATATTCTCTGAGGAGCAGCCGCCCTGGCAATGCTCTTATTATCCATACAGAAATAGCGGCCAAAATTGGCATAGAATTTATCCCCAACATTCTTATCCAAAACTAGAATGAAGCCAATTCTGGGCTGGATCTCTTTGTCAAAATTGAACCTGAATTTTCTTTTTTCCACAGCGCCAGAATCGAGTCGGAAGCTAAATTCGCTTTTTCCATAAGTGAGATACTCATCTCGGTTCAATAGCACTCCGGCGGTGATGGTCAGGCGATCAGCAATAGTTGCTGAATCTTGAGCAAATATGGCATAGGTTCTTCCCTTCGAATCTTGTGCTGGCTGTTTCGGGTAATAGATTGCACGGAAACCTGGCCTTGTCTTGGGATCGGCATAAGAAGGAAGCTTTGCGTTATAGCTGATACTCCCCCATCCGTTAGCAATTCGATCCAGGAATTCACTTCCCTCATCATAACCAAATCCGACTTTGATCAGATGGGAGTGTCCTGGAAAATCCAGATACTGACTGAGCACGACCTTGATCTCATCTCTGGAATAATTCTGTGTCTGGGGGTACGAGGCGCCGCCGACATACTGTCCCGACTTAGTGGCACCGCCTACAATATAGCCGGTTGCTGTCAAGAAATTTCCCATTTTGTCGAGATTCTTTGGGTCAAAACTGGGCTGATAGGCAAGAAGAGTGATCGGGGCTGATTTGGACTTTTCGTCCACATGGTCATACTTGATATCAAGATATGTGTTTTTAGTGATGATCCAAGTCCAAGAAGCATAAATGATGCGGTCAAGATATTCATCATTGGAGGCAACAGATGGATGGGAGTTGACACCGATTCCAGAATTTTTGTTCGAGGAATCATTGTTTCTGAAACTGACCATGAGCTGATGTTGAGGATTGGGGTGGGAACTCAACTTGATAAAAAGCTCATTGGCACTGAATTTTGAATCAGGAACAGGACCCAAGTTATTCACGCGGTCCGTCGTTTTGGAACGGGGAAGATTTCCCGACGCATACCACCATACTCTGTCTTTGATTATGGGCCCGCTCATTGCAAAAGCGGGAGATGTTACATTATATTTGGTGATGATGTTCGGATCGCGGAATTTCCAGGTGAATCCTGCTGGCTCATAGACGAATCTTAGAGATCCAGATAATTTATTTGTCCCTGATTTGGTGATCGCATTTGTTACCATACCTGCTGCTCGGCCAAATTCTGCGCTCAGAGCTCCTCTTTTGATATTCATCTCCTGGATATCGAGCTCGGAAAAATTCGCTCCGAGATGTCCAAAGAGAGGGTTTGTGATATTGGCGCCATCATAGAGATAGACATTGTCCTGCCTGTTTCCGCCTGCGTTGGGAGCATAATCCCTGTTATCAGGAACGCCTGGGGCGAGCTGTAACATTCCTGCATAAGACCGGCCCAGCGGAAGGCTCGACACAGTCTGGCGATCCCAGTTGATCGCCACTTCTGTTGACTTTAAATCTACAAGAGGAGATACTGCTGTAACAACAACTTCCTCAGTCACTCGGCCTACAGGAGTCATCACTGCTTGGACCTGGGTATCTTTATCAAGGCTTATTATGACCTCAACAGAAAAATCCATCGCCTCAGGATGAGTTATCTCCAATGTGTATTTGCCAGGGAGAAGACTGAGGAATCGAAAAGCCCCGTCTTTCCCTGTAGTGTACTCACGGCCTTCGGGCAGGAGGTCACCTGATATTCTGACTTTTGCATTTGCCAAAATCTGTCCTTCTGTATTTTTTACCACTCCCGATACTGAACCTTTCTCTGCAGCCAAAACGCCATTCAAAGAAAATAAGAAAAGAACTAAGGAACCAATTAAAATCGCTTTTTTCACTTCTTATAACCTCCATCCTTTGAGATTAAAACATGCCTCTTGATGAGGTCATATCGTATCTGAAATATAAGGGGTTGAGATATATTTGTCAAGCTTCATTAGGTGGTCAAAATCCAAGGCATCCTGATACATACTGAGGTTATTGAAGAGGATATAAGTCTCTTTCTCTCCAACTTTTTCTTTAAGACGTTCTAGCTCTTCTTCAGAGTAGCGATGTTGGTAAAGCGGCCCTCCGTGCAAGCGAAAATATAGATCATGGAAACTCATGCTTTAGTGCAAGAATCCGCCATTGGACACTCGCTGCATTTTTTCTTTTTGCAATACCTCAAATAGAGCTTGACAAGGGCAGTTTCCACTCTGGTCAGTCTTTCTCCTTTAAATTTATCAAGAGCAATATTGAGATTGGAAGCGCAAGCTTTCGCAATCTTGGATACCTCTGGTTGAACTTGCCATGTGCCCCTCAATTCGCGAAGAAATATCTGGGTTGTGGCTGGTCCGATGCCTTTAAATTCTTGAAGCTTCTTCTCCAAGTCCGTTTCGTCTTGAGCTTGAGAATAGAGATTCTCCAGACTTCCATAATTTTGCTGAAGAGCGGACATTATCTCAAGCAATTTGGTCGCAGTAGAAAAATCGTAGCGTACATAGCCACCGGCATCAAGGATTTCTACAAGTCTATCCCAGCCCGCACTGATTATCTTTTCTGGCGAATCAACTAGGTCAGCAGCTTCAAAACATCGGTATGTACGGGCAGCTATTTGCTCGCTAATTCGAGCACCAAACAAAATAGAAGCAATAAACCACCTGAACCTTCCTGAAGATGTTGAAAGATCAATGCCTAAGTCTTCAGAGTAAAGAGGAAATGACTTCATTAGCTTGTCAATTTTGGTCATATCTATGTCCTTTTTTAGTTAATATTCATTTCCCACATACTTATTTTATTCCTCCCGTCAAACTTATAAGCCCTGATTTCTCTAAACTACATCCTTCAAAGATCATATGAGATTCCTGGATAAGTTTGATGAAAATAAAAATTGTTCTATTTATCTCTATCTTGCCTCATTTCCATCCCAGCAATAAGTGCATAATTTTTCTTTGGGCAAGCTTATGGCTTCTACCAAGTCTTCCAGGCATTGATATTTGAGCGTTGTCAGATTGAGCCTCTGCCGAATTCGCTCCTCCATTGCCTTGTATTTTTCTGTCCCATGTCTTGCATATTCTGATAGATCTTCAACATTTTCTCCCTCGAGCTCTCTGATCGCTCGCCTCGCTGCAAGGTCCATCTCTGACCTGGACATCGAAAAATTCAAGAATTTGCAGGAAAAGACAAGAGGAGGACAGGCCGGCCGCATATGGACTTCCAGCGCGCCGAAGTCGTAGAGCCTTTTGATTGTCTCCTTGAGCTGGGTGCCACGTACGATGGAATCTTCGCAAAAAAGCAATTTTTTCCCTTCGATGACCTCATGGATGGGAATAAGCTTCATCTTGGCCACAAGATCTCTAATCTCCTGCTTCTGGGGGGTAAAGCTTCTTTCCCAAGTGGGAGTGTATTTCACAAACGGCCTTTTGAAAGGAACTTTTGCTTCAGCGGCATACCCCAAACCGTGGCCAACTCCTGAATCTGGAATTCCGGCTACAAAATCGATGTCGATAGGATTTCTTCTTGCCAGGAGGGCACCACAGCGATTCCGCACCCACTCGACGTTGATCCCTTCGTAGCTTGAAGCTGGATATCCGTAGTAAACCCAGAGAAAGCCACAGATTTGCAACTTTTGCTCCGGAGATTTCCTCTGCTCAAACCCTTCTGCTGTAAAATAGACAATTTCTCCAGGCCCTAGATATTTTTCAGTTTTTAATCCCAAGTTGGGAAAGGCACATGTCTCCATTGTCACAGCAACACTCCCCTCTTTTTTCCCAATCACAACAGGCGTCCGTCCCCATTTATCCCGAGCTGCATAAATTCCTTTCTCTGTCAAAAGGAGAAGCGAGCATGAGCCCTCGATCATGTTCTGTACATTCTGTATCCCTGCCTCAAAGCTCTCTTCCTGATTGATCAAGGCGGCAACCAACTCGGTTGGATTGATCTCTCCTCCACTCATCTCAGAGAAATGGAGCCGCGTTTTCCAGAATGCATCTCTGACAAGAGCATCGATGTTCTTGATCGCCCCGACTGTCACAATGGCATAGTTTCCCAGATGGGATCTGATGAGGAGCGGCTGGTCGTCATAATCGCTGATGACACCTATTCCCCTCATGGAGTGCATGGTGGAGATATCGTCCTCAAATTTCGAGCGGAACTGGTTATTTTCGATACTGTGAATGACCCGCACAAATCCATCGGATCGGATGACAGCTAACCCTCCCCTTTTAGTTCCAAGATGGGAATGGTAATCAGTTCCATAAAAAAGGTCATTGATGCAATCTCCCTGGGAAATGATGCCAAAAAATCCGCCCATTATGTCCTCCTCATCTCTAATATAAATGGAACAAGAAATTTCAGAACTCTGGTCCTCAAAGGAATATTCTGTAAAGTACAAAGCCACATGTCAAGTTATTTGTCAATTTCAAGCGACCTTTGGATTCGAAGTCCTTTTCTTTAAAGTTAAATACAATCCACACAAAAACCCGTATGGACACGGTCTGGAAAAAATGACTAAAAATGGCTCAATTTAGTTGACTCAGGCAAAAAATCAAAAATTGGGAAAATGCAAATCTTTCTGAAGATCCAGTCTTGAGGCGAGTCTCCTCCTCAGGCAGGCAAGAGATTAAAAACAGTGGCGATAACTTGTAGCCGCAGCTCGCTCGGATATTACTGCGATGGTCGCATCATGATCAGGTCACCCCCGCGAAGCGCGTCCCGACAGGAGAGAACCTTTATGGTCGAAGTCAGGCTCTGAACATCGATGACCACGCTGTTGCCTAAGATTTCTAGGGGGAGGTCTTCGCGGATTTTCCGGTAAAGAATCAATTGCTGTCCGACCTGGATGCCGTCCTCTGCACCAAGGTTAATAAGCGCCCAATGGCCGCTTCCAATCTGATTATAATTGGTCTGCAAATAGATCACTTTGCCCTTCACACTGTCACCTTCAAAGGGGAGCACATCATATCCCAAATCCTTGCCCATGAAGCCATCTTTGGGATTAAAGGGCACCAAATAATGACCGATACGGGCATCCTCACATGAATTCTCGATGATGGCGGTCGATATGGTATCGGCAAGAACCTGAATGCGCGCTCGCCCCTTCTTTAGCGCGATCCGCCCATAGCCAGGAAGATGATCTTTGATTTCCACTATCAAGAAAATCTGGCCAATTTCCAGCCCGTCGTTTTTTCCTTTATTAAGATAAATGACGTCTCCGTCGCTGAACATAGTTCTTTCGTATTCCCGTTGTGCTCCGACGATCTTCATGTCAGGCATCTCATCCTCCCAGATCAAAAGGGAACAATACAGATCAAGTTCACTCAAAAGGTTATAGATTTCTTCATATATTTTGCCCTTGCGGATCTCGTATTGCTCTTCAGTTACTTTTTCCTGTACCTTTTCGACCTCTGAAGGTTTGCTCACGCTGATAGCGCTTGGAATGGCCTCTACCTTCAGTAGGGATATGTTTCCACAGGATTTCGGCATGATGACCTCATAATTCTTATCCCCCTTTGCGACAGTGAAGGAAAACACTGGCAAAGGTTCCTTTCCCGCCCACTCAAGGTCATAGACAATCTTAACCTTGCCTTGGGAGCGGAAAATCATCCACATCATCTTATCTCCGACGGCTAATTCCTTCTCCTTGAAGGCAGATTGTTTTATCTGATCGATAAAAGGAAGGAATAAATCGCTGTATCCGGCTAGATCAAATCCATATTTGATGTCTTCCGAGTATTTTTCCACAATCGTCTTCATCACTTCGTCTAGCGGCATGCCTTCTTTGATGTTCACAAATTTGTATCTTCCGACCTGATTGAGCTTTTTCGTCTCTGCAAAAATGCTCAGCGAGAAAAGAATTAAGATGCCAATAATGATTAAGACTAATTTTTTGTTTTTCATCTCAGCCTTCTTTTGGCTACCAGATGGAACCGTTCTCCCCAGAAAACGAGAAGAAAAATGGTAGTCAATGCAAGAAAGATTTTTCCTTTTTTTGGATAAATAAAGGAGTTCATTCTCTTATCTCTGGCCTGATTTTTAGCAGACGATATTTCACCCATTAAATTGAGTCGTCTAAAACCTGTCAACTTGAAAAAAAATGAGAATTTTCAAAAACTCCTCCGAAAATAGCAGAAAATCAAGCGCGCCCGGAGGGATTTGAACCCCCGACCTTTGGATTCGAAGTCCACCGCTCTATCCACTGAGCTACGGGCGCACCTCATTCATTTCCAATGAGTTACAATACTGGAGGTCGGCTCGCCTCCAGGAATTGTGACCAAATTGTGACTGTCCGCTCTGAAAGAAAGCCCCGTCTCCCCTTCCACAAGCCGTTCTACAGTGTCCATCTTCCGCCGGTCCGAAGGATTGGAGTAGCGAACGGTCATCGAAATATCGCTGTGGCCAAGAATCTCCTTCACTGTCACAAGATCTACTCCACTCATTCCTTCCATTGTAACTCAGACCTCATGAGCCAACGTCCCAAAAAAGATATATCACTCGTAGTGAGTCCCGTCAATAGCTTAGAGGACCGAAAAGATTGAAAAGTTCAGAAAGAAATGATCTCAAAAAGAAGGAAATGGGATAGAGGCCGTAATAGCGAATCATCGCTTGTTCCTTATCGGGGATATGGGAGGTGACAAGGGTGATAAATTCCAGATAATCCAGGGTCTCCTGCTCTGGGCTATCTTTTCTGTACTCGTAGTAGATCTTGCCTTCCCTCTCCTTGAAAGAGATTCGTTCCAGATTTAATGTGAACCCTTAACCGGTCTTCCTTTCCCAAACTTAAGATTATTATTAGGTTCTGTATAGACTATTGTATTGAGGTTTTGATATGAAGCAGGGCTGCTCAGAACGCTTTCAATGTTTTTATCATCCAATGAGGAAACAGCATATGTGTAGCCTTTTATATTTTCTATGGTAGATAAACTGCTGTCTTCATAGACAAAAATGTTACTGTTGATTTCAGCGATTAAAGTGAAGCCGGTATTGTCTTGATTTTCTTTTTTTCTATAGATTCTGTACTTGACAACGTTGAAATTTCCTTCGTTCAGTGGATTTTTGCTCCACTCAATGATGTAGCCGGCTTCAGATCTGAACCGACTTTTATCGATCATTTTTGTGACTTTGACGTTCAGAGGAGGGAAGGGTTTATCAAAGACTTCGATTGTTTTTGCCAGGGAATCAGTATAGCCATCATTATCGGTAACTGTGAGAACGATTGTTAAATTGCCACCTTTGGTATAGGTATGGGTTATTTTCTGGCCAGTGCCAGTTGTTCCATCTCCAAACGACCAGACGTAAGAGACAATCTTTCCATCGATGTCGTAAGAAGCTGAAGCATCAAAGGTGACGGGAAGCGGGGCGATCCCATTTGTCGGTGAAAAGGAGAAGAGAGCTTTCGGCTTGGAATAGACAGAGATATTTGTTGAAGCGGAGTTTGTTTTGGCTTTGTCGTCTGTCACCTTGAGGCTAGCGGTGAATCTGCCGGTTTTTGTATAAGTATGGGTGACTTTTTCGCCAGAATCACTTGTTCCATCGCCGAAATCCCAGGCATAAGAGGTGATTTTTCCATTGACATCAGAGGGTTCTGATTCTGAGGCATCAAAGCTTACTTTAAGTGGAACTTCACCTTTTCTTGGGTTGGCTGTAAATTGGGCGATTGCAGTAAAAGAAATTTTGATTTCTTGAGAGGATTTCCCTTCTAAACCGTTATTATCCTTGACAGAGAGAGTTGCTGTGCGAGTGGCCTCTGTTGTGTAGATATGAGGTACAATTCTTCCACTTCCACTACTCCCGTCTCCAAAATCCCAGGAGTAAGAAACGATAGTTCCATCAGGATCATATGAGGATGAAGCGTCAAAATTCACAGTAAGAGGAGCTCGGCCGGCTGTGGGAGAAGCGACAAAAGATGCAACAGGAGGAGTTCCTACTGTGATCACTTTTGTGGTGGATGCGCTCCGATTGGCGTTATCTGTGACAGTCAATTTGGCCGTATAAACTCCGCTCTTTTGATAGGTATGGTTAGTTGTTACGCCTGAGCCAGTGCTGCCATCTCCGAAATCCCATTTGTAAGAGGTTATGCTTCCATCAGGATCATAGGAAGCGGATGCATCAAAGCTCACTAGCAAAGGAGGGATTCCTTGAGTGGGATAAGCAGTTAAAGAAGCGACTGGAGCTACAGCGCGGGCACCTTTATATTCATAAGCTCCTATATCATACAATGGTCCCTGAGGCCTTGAATTGCCGTCATAGTCATTGGCCACCTCAGGTAATGTAGCTCCTACATCAATACAAGGAGAGTCTGACTGGAGATGATAATTTCCTCCAGAAAGGGATACAAATTTTGGGTTTACAGCCCATAAATCATGAAGTTGAATATTTCCCCCTGGGATGCTTTCATTGCTATTATAAGTGGAATTATAGTCAATATCTATATTTGAACATCCTGATGAATAAATAGCCATCCAAGGTTGTTCACAAATTGTATTATTTTTAATGGTTGAATTTGAGATTGAATCAACCCATATACCAGCTGGATTATGATTCACAGGAAACGAAAGATCGCCTATAAATGTGTTATTCAAAATCTTAAGTCCACTTCCATTCCCCACTTGCACTCCTCGACACGCTTTGACAATATTATTTTTGATCGTTATGTTTTTTGCTCCTCCTTCCAACATCCATCCGGTTCCGTGTTCCCAGCCCGACAGTGATACCAGCAGCTCAATCCAGTTTTGTTCAAAAACGCTATTTTGAATTGCAGCATGATATTGGTCTTGCCAAGTTTGAAAAGCATCTATGTGTGGACTATAACCAGGATTATTTGAATATGATATGTCATGAATATAATTCCCTTTAAAAGTATGACCAGAGCCAAATACATCAAAACCATCTGCATCGCCATTACATGGAGCACATCGAGAATCATAAATCTCATTATTCTCTATAAGATGATTTGTTCCTTCTATCATTGCTCCTCGGCCACCATTTTTATAAAATTTATTATTTTTGATTGTACAATGATCCGAGGAACGTGATGTATCCAATCCTCCTTCTTTGTTTTCATATGCATGACAATTTACAACTTCTATATAGCTACCAGGAACATGAATCCCCACGCCATTTTCTGAATCACATGGGCTTGCGCCTGTAACATGAAATCCATCAAGTTTTATATAATTTCCATATAGGTTAAATCCACCAATTACCTTTACCGTATGTCCATAATAAACTTGATAGGTTATAAGTTGACCCTGAGATCCATTTGTGCTTTCAGATACCCTTTCGTTATAAGTGCCGTTCTTCACAAGAACGGTATCTCCAGCTACCATTGTGTCAGCAGCTTTTTGTATGGTTCGCCAAGGAAGAGATTCAGTACCTGCGTTGGCATCATTGCCAGTGGTCGCATCTACATAATAAACAGTCCCGGCAAAGACTTGAGATGTTATCATTATTATAAAGAAAACAAGGGATAGGAAATTCTTTTTCGTGATTACATTCATCTCTTTCATTTTTAGTTCGGATTGAGTGAGACGACCTCCAAAAAAAATAGATATATCACTCTTAGTGAATTCCTGTCAATAGCTCTATCCACTGAGCTACGGGCGCAGCTTGGAGCATAATATTACTTCATCAGAGGGCTATTGTAAATTGGCAAAATTTGCTTGTCGAATTCACTTTTATTTAATATCATCATTTGGTCTGATTATGAGTAGAGAACAGCGTATATTGTCCTTTATCGTGCAAAATGAAAGCAGATCGTCCTCATGGATTCAGATGAGGGCAAATCTTGGAGGTGGAGGGATGCCGAAAATAAAAGTCAGTGTTGAGAGGATCGATGGGCATTGCAACCTTCCCATGCAAGTCGGCGATTATTTCTATGTTGAGGATTCCAAGCTCTCTGTTCCAGAAGGAAAATACATCTGTATTTGGGCTCTGCAGAGTATGATGCCTGTCTTTCCTATTCTTGAAGCCCAGGACAAACTGGAGAAAACCCACTGGATAAGGAAGGTGAAAAATTTCTCCTGCCCTGACCCAAAAGGTCTTGTTCAATTCCGGCTTGAGGTTATCAAGGAAACTTGATCCATAAAACTGTCAATGTTCGAGGGCCGGAGCAAGGGTTGGAAAGATGATCACCGTTGACTTAAGCAAATGCACAGGATGCCGGCGCTGCGAAACGGCCTGCGCCTTTTTTCACACTGGAAGAGTCAACCCCTGGAAGGCGAGGATCAAAGTCTTGAATTTATATGAAACAGGGATCGATTTCCCCATTGTCTGCGTGCAGTGCAAGGAACGCTACTGCATGCGATGTCCAGCGAATGCCATGACCATTAGCCCTTTTGGCCAAGTCATCGTTTCCCCCACGCTCTGCACTCTTTGCGGCGCCTGCGAAAAAACCTGCCCCATTGGTGCTATCGAAACCTTCCAGGATTTTGTCTATGTTTGCGATTTTTGTGGTGGTAATCCCAAATGCATTGAGGTTTGCACGGAAGGAGCCCTGATATGGAAGACTGAAGAATCCGGGAGCATTTCCTTAAAAGCCTTCCACAAAGATACAATAAAAATGAATCCGGCCCAGAAACGGTATTTTTATGCTCAGGCGCAAGGCTCTGACCTGATGGAAAAGTGGAAAAAAGACCATGCTTAAATACGGCTACGGGGGAAGAGTGCTCCGCGTTGATCTAACAACGCGGCGGTTCCGCATAGAACCTCTGGAAGCCGCCTGGATGAAGCCCGTTCTGGGAGGCCGGGCCGCAAACACGAAAAGGCTCGTTGAAGAACTGAATCCATACTGTGAACCGCTCGGGCCGGAGAATGTCCTGATTTTCGGCATCGGGCCTCTGACAGGGTCCCTGCTTCCGGCGTCCGCTTATTACACTGTTTCCGCAAAATCCCCGCTGACCGGCATACTGGGAGATTCAGCGGCTGGAGGACAGTTCGCCGCGGAAATGAAGCTGACGGGGTTCGACCAGATCATTATTACAGGGAAAGCAGATACCCTGCTCTATCTAATGATCACGGAGGAAGGAGTCGAGTTTGTTGAATGCCCCGAGATGTCGGGGAAGATCATTCGTGAGACAACCGCGGCCATCCGCAAAGCCCATAACGACCATTCCATTCAGGTCGCCGCCATCGGGCAGGCCGGGGAGAATCAGGTCGCGTTTTCCTGCATCGTCTCCAGCGGGAACAGGGTCAACGGGCGGACCGGCATGGGCGCGGTGATGGGATCGAAAAAACTCAAGGCGGTTGCCGTCAGAGGCTCCAAATCTGTGGAGATGAAGGATCCTCTCGGTTTTTTAACCGAAGTCAGGCGGATTGAGAAGCAGATTCTCAATCACAACGAATACAAGAAGCGCTATCACATGGGAACGACTATGCTGATGACGGATTTAAACGGCATCGGCATTCTGCCCACGAAACATTTTCAAGAAGGCGTTTGTTCCTACGTGGATGAGGTTTCTGGGCAAATGCTAGCCAAATTCTATAAAGTCAAGAACAAATCGTGTTTCAATTGTAACCTGCACTGTTCCCGCTATTACCTTGCCGGAGAGAGCGAGGCAGAGGGGCCGGAATTTGAAACTCTTTGCAGCTTTACGTCACGCATCGGAAACAGTGATCTCCGGTTTGCACTGGAGATGAATGAAACGCTGAACCAAAACGGCCTAGATTCTATAACAACCTCGGAGGTCCTCGGATGGATTATGGAGTGCCAGGAAAAAGGTCTCGTCAAGCCTGTTGATCTGGATGGTTTTTCCATCTCCTGGGGCGAGAAGGATAAAATACGAGAGGCCGTCCATATGATCATCCACCGTAGAGGAATCGGTGACATAATGGCCGAAGGAGCCACAAAACTTTCCAGGAGTTTCGGCGAAGAAGCCAAAAAATTAGTGATGCAGGTGAAAGGGCTCGACGTCATCTGTGGGGATCCCAGAGGAATTAAAGCCTATGGCCTTACCTATGCCGTTGCCTCCCGGGGAGCCGATCATCTACGGGCCGAACCATACTTTGAGCTGACTAACAGGAAAGAGGAAGCTAAAAGACGCTTCGGCACAGAGGAGGCTGCCAACCGGTTGGCCGAGGAGGGAAAGGCCGCGCTGGTCACATGGTCGGAAAAAATCGCGCTCCTCACGGACTGCCTAACCATGTGCAAAAATATCGGACTCTGTATGGATATTTTGAATTTCGAGAACGCCGCCGCTCTTCTTAGGGCAGGAACTGGCATCGATTATTCCGCCGAATACCTGGAAAGAATTATGGGCGAAGCTATCGACCGCGATTATGCCCTCAACCGGAAGTTCGGCATCGGCCGCGAGCACTACACCTTGCCTGAACGCTTCCAGAAAGAGCCTCTAAGAAAGGGACCAACAAAAGGCTCAACGGTGGACATCCAGAAAATGGTTGACGAGTACTTCAAGATCCACAAGTGGAAAGATTAGGCCTCCGGGCTACGCTGGTACATCGGCGGCTTCCACATCAGCAGCCTGACACCCTCGGTTATGGGTGCTGCAATGGGGATGGCTTTTTTCTCCATGTCTTTGGGCGGGACTTTCATGGTCATCTATGGATCCTATCTGGATAGGAAAGCCAACATCCCAAAGAACGCAGTTTACACTGGGATCGGCGCTTCTCTGGCCGGAGTACTCGCAGGCTTTGCTATTTTCCCTGCAGTGTTTGCTTTCGGCTTGGAGCCAGCAAGCGGACCGGGATTGATTTTTTCCACTCTGCCGAAAACTTTCAGCATGATGCCAGCTGGATGGATTTTCGGCATTCTCTTTTTTGCTGGGCTATTCGGTGCAGCTTATCTTTCCGATGTGGCGGCCTTCGAAGTCCTTGTGGGAGGCCTCGTCGACAACACGAAACTGACCCGGAAGAAAGCTGTTCTGATCAGCTGCGGGATCGTCTATGTCCTTGCTGTGCCCCCCATGGTGAACTATAAAATCTTCATTCCCTGGGATTTATTTTTCGGCTCGGGCATGCAGGCTCTAGGCTCCTTTCTTGCAGTAATCACAATGGGATGGTTTATTAATCGGTCCAAAGGATTGAAGGAGCTTTCTGAGGGAAGTGGAAGGCCCTTTCCCCGATTCCTTTATTGGTGGATCCGGCTCGCCATCCCGGCAGCCATCCTCTTTATCGGCATCACCTGGTTTTTGGAATCCGTCTTTAATCTAAAGATTTAAGGGCTGTCTTTTTTGCCTAACAAAGTTCATTGATATATAGTCAGGAAAAAGAAATCCATATGAGCCGCAAATCAAGGAGAACACCATGAGAAATAAAAAATTGACTCTTTTATCTATTTTTCTGTTTGTTCTAGCCTTAGCATTTTCTGCCGGCTGTGCTAAGAAAACGACTGTTCAACTCAAAAATTCTTTTCGGCAGGATGAAAACGGCTGGATTTTTATTCATCTCGAAGGCGAACCGCAGGAAATCGGGTTTCAGCATGGCTATCACCTTGCTGCTGAAATCGATGACGCCATCCAGATGTTCGCTTTCTATTTACAGAAATCGACCAACCGAGACTGGAAGTTTTACCGAGAAGCCGCAGCGCGAATGTTCTGGCCAAAGCTTGATTTGGAATACCAGGAAGAAATCGAAGGAATTATTGAAGGCCTGCATGCCAGACTGCAAACAGAAAAATACGATAAATTCGATATCACGGCTCTAAACGGATGGATCGAGCTCGCCATGTATTATATCCCCTATTTAGACGAGAAAATAAAACCGGGCACAGGGAACAATAAAGCTCCATCTTACTGCAGCGCCTTTATCGCCACCGGCAGCTACACTGAGGACGGCTTGATTGTCATAGGTCACAACGCGTGGGTGGATTATATCGTTGGAGAAAGATGGAATATCATTGCTGACATCGTTCCTAAAAAAGGTTTCCGGATATTCATGGACTCTTTTCCCGGTTATATTCATAGCGGCGACGACTTTGTGATCAACAGTGCTGGCATCCTCTACACTGAGACAACCATGTCCCTATTCAAAGGCTTCAAGGAGGATGGAGTTCCTGAATTCATGAGGGCCCGAAAAGCTGCGCAGTATGCAAATTCGATTGATGACTTTATCAGGATCATGCGCACCAACAACAACGGCGCTTATGCCAATGACTGGCTTGTTGGCGATCTGAAAACGAATGAAATCGCAAAGCTCGAGTTGGGGCTAAAAAATCAACGCGTATGGCGAACGAAGGATGGATATTTTATCGGCTCAAATTTCCCAGGCGACGAAAAGCTCATCGCTGAAGAGACAACATTTAATCCGAAAGATTCAACCCTATCTGTTTTGATCAGAAAAGCACGCTGGGAACAACTTATGGCAGAAAACAAAGGAACAATAAACGCCGAGAAAGCCAAATTATTTGAAGGCGATCATGTTGATGCAAGCACCAGCTCAGCGGCTTCTAACAGTAACGTGCTCTGCGGCCATGTCGATGAAGACCCAAAAGGTCTGCCTGAATTCATTTGGGGCCCCTACTTTCCAGGGGGATCTGTTCAGGGCAAGGTCACATCAGCTTCACTGGCGAAAGAATTAAAACTCTGGGCAAGAATGGGTCATCCCTGTGGCCAGGATTTTGTCGCCTCTAAATTCTTTGAAAATCATCCCGAGTACAAATGGCAGGAAAAATTTCTCAAGGATATGACGGCTGGTCCCTGGACATTATTCGAGGCGAAAAGATAAATATTTTTTTGTATTTGAGGGACGTTCCCCAAGGTGCCACTCCTTTTAATTCCAGGGATATATGACATTATTAGGAATTATGCAAGATGTCCCCAGAACTATGGCAAGATTCTCTATTTTTGAATTATTTTCTGCCTTTTTTGAATTTTTTCACTGCCTGCAGTCAACCTTTTTGCCGCACAATGAGTCTTTATATTTGGATGAAGAAGATGAAAAAAATACTGGCTATTCTTTTCCTAGTTCTTGTTTCACTCTCCCAGCAACTTGCCTCCTCCAATGCTATCGAGAAAAAAATCTACACAACAAAACGAGTCAACCCTCATCCTCCATCTATAGATGGAAAGCTTGATGACCCGGCCTGGGAAAAAGTGGAATGGGAAGGCGGTTTCATCCAAAGCAAGCCCTACGAGGGAAAGGAACCCTCGCAGCAGACGGCATTCAAAATTTTGTATGACGACAAAAACATCTATGTAGCTATCAGGGCTTATGATACCGAGCCTAAAAAAATTGAAAAGCGAATGGCCAGGCGAGATGAATTGGAAGGAGACCAGGTTGAGGTCAGCCTTGACAGTTATTTTGACCTCCGCACTGCCTTTGCTTTTGCGGTCAATGCCGCAGGTGTCAAAGGCGATAGTGTTATATCTGAAGACGGGATGAATAAAGACCAGAGCTGGGACCCAATCTGGGAGGTAAGAACAGAAGTCGACAAGGCCAGCTGGAATGCGGAGATGAGGATTCCACTCTCCCAGCTTCGATTCGGGAACAAAGAAGAACACATCTGGGGGCTCCAAATTACCCGGAGCCTGTTTCGAAAGGATGAAGGGTCATACTGGCAGTTCATCCCCAAGGACTCTCCTGGCTTGGTGCATATGTTCGGTGAACTTCGCGGCCTCAAAGGAATCGAGGCTCAGCGTCAGGTCGAAATTCTTCCCTATACGGTGGGAAAAACACAATCCTTCAAGAGGCAGGTAGGAAATCCTTTTGCTACAGGGCGCCTGAACAACCTCATGGCTGGGCTGGACGGAAAAATCGGCGTTACCAGTGATTTAACTCTGGATTTCACAATCAATCCTGATTTTGGCCAGATCGAAGCTGACCCTTCAGTTATTAATCTCACGGCTTTTGAAACTTATTATGAGGAAAAACGGCCATTCTTCATCGAAGGGAAAAATATCCTCAGTTTCCAGATTATGGGAGGGGATGGCGATTTTTCAAGCGACAATCTCTTTTATTCACGACGAATTGGCCGTAGCCCTCAGTTTGTGCCGCAGACTGGAGAGAATGCATTTTTAGATATGCCTGAGAATACCTCAATCCTTGGCGCTTTCAAGCTCACAGGCAAAACAAAAAGTGGCCTGTCTATCGGCATCCTTAACAGCCTGACTGCTAAAGAGAGTGCCAGAATCAGCTATCTCGGTCAATTCTCCGACGAAATTGTGGAGCCTTTGACCAACTATTTCGGCTTGAGGCTTCAAAAGGATTTGAACCAAGGAAAAACTATCATCGGAGCCATGGCCACAGCCACAAACAGAAATATCAAGGATTCGCATCTCAACTTTCTCCATGATGCAGCCTATAGCGGCGGGTTCGATTTCTATCATAGCTGGAAAAACAGAACTTACTATTTCTCCTTTAAAGCTTTGTTCAGCCATGTCCGGGGCAGTCCTGAAGCGATTCTTCGCACACAGGAATCGCCGCTTCGCTATTTTCAACGCCCTGATGCAAAACACCTCGAATTAGACCCCACAAGGACATCTCTTTCCGGCCATGGAGGAACCATTGATTTCGGGAAAGGCGGCAGCGGCCATTTCATGTTCTCCACAGGCGTGACCTGGCGCTCGCCAGGGCTTGAATTGAACGACATGGGCTATCTGCGCTATGCAGATAAAATCATGCAGTGGTTATGGGTCGGCTACAGGATATGGGAGCCATTCAGCATTTTCCGCGACATCGCTATTAATTTTAACCAGTGGAAAGGCTGGGATTTCAGCTGGGAGAACGTCTTTGACGGCGGAAATATCAATTTACACGGCCAATTCAAAAATTATTGGAGCTTTGGAATGGGAATAAACCGCCAGGGAGAAGGCCTTCAATCAAGCACTCTTCGCGGAGGCCCGTCCCTTCGAAGGGAAGGAGGCTGGAATACCTCGTATGATTTGCAATCCGATAACAGGAAGAAGATTTTACTGACTGTTGGGGGTTCCAGTTTCATCAGAGACAACAAGAGCACGATTTCGCACAATTTCCACCTTGGCTCTACCTACCGACCGAACAGCGCTCTAACTCTATCTTTTCAGCCATTTTTCGAAATTCAAAAAGAAGAACTCCAGTATGTGGGAGAGCAAAATTTTGATGCTAAGAAAAGATATCTCTTTGCCCAAATCGACCAGAAAACTCTGGGTTTGACTTTGCGCTTGAATTGCAGCCTGACACCCGACTTGTCCATCCAATATTACGGTCAGCCTTTTATCTCAGCAGGAAAGTACTCGCGTTTCAGATATATTACCAATTCGAGAGCAAAGGCCTATAAAGATAGGTTTCATATTTATCGAGGCGATGAGATTAGTTATGATGAAGAAATAAGGCTGTTTCATATTGATGAAGACCGTAATGGAAGCTTCTATTACAGCATCGAAAATCCAAATTTCAACTTTTTGGAGTTCCGGTCAAATCTTGTCATAAGATGGGAATACAGACCAGGCTCTGTCCTCTTTCTTGTCTGGTCTCAGGGAAGGACAGGATATTTGTCCAACGGAAATTTTTCTTTTGAAAACGACTTCCAGGAATTGTTTGATATTCATCCCCACAATGTCTTTCTGATTAAAATTTCTTACTGCTTTAATTTATAAACTTACAAAATCTGCCTATTAAGTCCTTTCAATTCCAGAGACACACTACATAATTATGAAAACTGCCACAAAAAATCGATATCAGATCGTGGAGTTATGTACGAGATTCTCAGAATTAATGTAAGCATCCCAAATTTCGTGATGAGAATGAGAATGGGTGGTATGGCGCCAGTCCCTGCAACGCCCGAAGCGTAGGGGACCCCTCTCTTGATGGGTGCGGAGCGAGGACGGACGGGGACGCGCCATGACAGGACCCATTCTCAGCAATAATATGTAAGTATCACGGAAATTGGGATACTTCAGAATTAAGTAAGATGTTCCCATTGTCACATCACTTGAGAAACGATATACTAGGCTGAGGTTGATTCCCGTAAGAGGAGGTTCGAATGAAAAAAATCCTATTTCTCATTTTTTCTCTTGCCCTGATTTTTGCTCTGATTGATCTAAGAGCAGAAGAAGAAGTCATAGGTTCCGCCACAAAAGAAAAAGTCAAGAAGTCACTTCTTCAAAAATATGGAGAATCGCAAAAATTCAGAATTGAAAGAGGCATAGACCAGGCTGCTTCCTTTTGGAAAAAAGACGATGGAACTCGAGAGGAGTTTGAACAATTCTGTGAACAGCATTTTGTCAGGTCATCGGAATTGCTAGAGACAAACTTCAAGAGGCTCGAAACAAATCTTGAAGTCTTAAATGGACACTTTGACAAAATCGTACTTGATCTCAAGCGGCCTCTTGATCTTGATTGGGGCGAAATTCTTCCCTTAGATATGATATTTGGCCAATTTAATCCCTCAGCTCATATTACTGAAGATCTCTTCAAAAATAAAATCGCCTTCTTTGTCTTGCTGAATTTTCCAAGATATTCTCTCTATGAAAAAACAGAATTTAGTCCAAAATGGAGCAGAAGAGATTGGGCATACGCCAGGATGGGAGATTCATTTGCTTCAAGAGTCCCAGCACCAGTCTTTCAAAAAATATCTCAGATCTCCACTGAGGCGGAGGCTTATATTTCAGAATACAACATCTACATGGGCAAATTGATTGATGAGAAATACAAAACTTATTTCCCCCCTGATTTAAGACTTATCACTCACTGGGGAATAAGGGATGAGTTAAAGGCAAGGTATGCTGATCCCGAAGGCCTCTTCAAACAGAAGATGATCTACGAAGTCATGCTGAGAATTATAAAACAAGAAATTCCAGAAATTGTCATAAACAGCTCCCAATATTCCTGGAATCCTTTCACAAATAAAGTTTATAAAGATAGAGAGGAAGTGGCGTCGAAACCAGAGCCCATGACACGGTATAACCACCTTCTCAATTGCTTCCTCGGAATGAGGATGCTCGATCCTTACTACCCTGCTCTTCCGACCCATATAAAGAGGAAATTCGAGCTGGAAAGAGAAATTCCAGAAGCTGAGGTCGAAGCCTTGTTCACCAGCTTCATTTCATCCCCTCAGGTGAGAAAAGTTGCGAAACTCATCAGCAACCGGCTTGGAAGAAAACTCCAACCCTTTGATATCTGGTATACCGGATTCAAATCAGGAAGCTCAATTCGCGAAGAGGAACTCGACAAAATCGTTGCCACAAAATATCCCAATATAAAGGCCTTTCAAGGGGATCTTGAAAACATTCTGATGAAATTGGGATTTTCGAAGGAGCAGGCTGGATTCATCGCTGCGAAAATTATCGTCGATCCAGCGAGAGGCTCAGGACATGGCTGGGGGGCAGAGATGAAATCAGAAAATGCCCATCTGAGAACAAGATTTACTGAAAAAGGGATGAATTACAAGGGTTACAACATCGCCATACATGAACTGGGTCATAATGTCGAACAAACTTTAACCCTTCAGAAGGTTGATTATTATATGCTTCATGGAGTTCCCAATACAGCTTTTACAGAAGCTTTTGCCTTTGTTTTTCAGGACAGAAATATTGAACTCCTCGGAATAAAAAGTGAAGACAAGAATCGAAAATACCTGGAGGCACTTGACTCTCTCTGGAACACTTACGAAATAATGGGGGTTTCTCTTGTCGATATGAAAGTCTGGAACTGGCTTTATAACAATCCGGATGCAACTGCGGAAAAACTAAAAGAAGCTACGATATCCATTGCCAATGATGTCTGGAACAGGTATTATGCCGATGTCTTTGGAATCAAAGACCTGCCCATTCTCGCCATTTATTCGCATATGATTGACGCTGCGCTCTACCTTCCTGATTATCCTCTTGGACATGTCATTGCTTTCCAGATTGGCAAATATCTTGAAGGGAAAAACCTGGGGGAAGAAATGGAAAGAATGTGTGTAGCTGGTAGTATTATCCCCCAGGCTTGGATGAAAAATGCCGTAGGCTCAGAAATATCTACAAAACCTTTACTTGATGCAGTCGATGAAGCGCTTAAATATATAAAATAATTCTCGGGCAAAATTCAGCAACGATTTCTAGCTTCTGTAAGCGATAAGTTATAGTCACAGAGTCCTCGAGTCTAAGAGAAAAAGGGTGGCACCTTAGGGAACGTCCCCCTTTATTGGATAAGGGGGCCGTTTCAATTTCTTTGGCGGATTCTTCTTGAGCTCTTCCATAATGACCTGAATGGCCTTTTCCAGTTGAGGATCGCGGCCTGCGATCACATCAGCCGGCCACTGCTCTACTTCGATATCAGGAGGGACACCCTCATTCTCTACGACCCAACCGTCTTCTGTCCAAATAGCAAGGTTCGGAGCTGTAACAGAACCACCATCCATCAATACTGGAAATCCCAAGGTTCCAACCAGCCCTCCCCACGTACGCTTTCCAATCAGCTCGCCGAGCCCAAACTTGCGGAACATCCATGGCAACAAATCTCCTCCAGAACCCGCAGTTTCATCGATGAGCATCACTTTTGGCCCTTGAATTGATCCACTAGGTGTCTTGAGATCTGCTCCATAGCGCATATTCCAGTAACTAATAAAAGGACGTCGAAGAATGTCGATATAGTAATCTGCAATCGAGCCTCCGCCATTGAACCGCTCATCAACGATGATGGCATCTTTGTAGGACTGAGGGAAAAAGTAGCGCTTGAAGTAGGTATGGCCTAAAGTGCTTGTATTCGGAACATAGACATAGGCAACGCGTCCGCCAGTGGCCTCTTCAACTTTTCTGAGGTTGCCTTCAACCCAATCTCGATTGCGGAGAGCATATTCGTCAGCAATCGGGACAGCTAAGACTGTTCGAGAGCCAGTGCCATCTGGATTTGGGCCAACAGTTATTTCTACAATTTTTCCGGCAGTATTTTCAAAAAAGCTGTAGATGTTAGCAGGAGGCCGAAGTTCTTTCCCCGAAACTGCAAGCAAATACTCCCCTTCTTTAACATCCACACCAGGTTCGGTCAAAGGCGATCGAAGCTCTGGATTCCAGTTCAAGCCTCCATAGACCTTTTTGAACCTGTAGCGACCATTTTCGATCGAGTAATCCGCTCCGAGCAGGCCACCAGGGACGCTTTTTGGCTGATTAAGAAAATCCCCTCCTCCGACTCGATGATGACCAACAGCCAGCTCGCTGCACATCCACTGGATCACCCTATTCAAGTCATTCCGGCAGCCCAAATGAGGAAGGAACACGGCATATTTCTTGCGCATGGCATTCCAGTCTACTCCATGCATGTTCGGGGCATAAAAATAATCCCGATTGATTCGCCATGCCTCATGGAAAACCTGATTCCACTCCGCCAGAGGATCAATGCGAACCTCAATGCTCTCAATGTTCATTTTTCCCTGGCCAGGCTCGACTTTTGCGGCTGAAGAAACAATTCCCCAGGCATCTCGAGATACATAGAGTATCTTTTTCTTGTCTGCTGATAGCAGGTAATTGTTTACATCAGACATGATGACTTCATCTTTGCGGGTCTTGAGGTCATAGCGATGAAGTGTGGCCAGCCTTCCCCCGGGTCCGAATCCTCCATCAGGAACTGGAGCATCTTCTAGATAATAGATCTGGTCGGCTTCACCCGCCTGAAGATCCCTGTAGCTTCCCGAAGGAAGAGGAAGGGCAATGATTCGATGGTTGAGTCCCTCAAAGTCGATAGAGAAAGTTTCTGCAGGTTTTGGCGAAGGCTCTTTTGGCTTTTCTTCCTTTGGACTCCCTTTTACCTCCTTCTGAGGTCCCTTTTCTTCTTTTTTCTCAACACCTTTTTCCTCATCGCTTTCCTTTGCCAGAGGCGAAGGAACATCCTTCTTCAAAACCGCAAGATAAATCGAACTTGTCATACGCATATCTGCATTGGACAGGTCAAACCATTGTTTGACCGGCCCAGCATCAGTGGAGCAAAAAAAGTAGAGGTATTTTCCGCTTTCATCAAAGACGGGTTCACTGACTTCGCTCAGACCATCGGTAATCGGGAAGGATTTGTCTTTTTCTATAGAGTAAACATAGACTTTCTGGATGTAAGCTTCAGTGTTAAGGGTGTAGGCGATCCACTTCGAATCAGGAGACCAACTAGAGTAGATGGTTTTGATTCGGCTAGGACCATAAAGGTATTCTGAGGCGATTTTTTTTGAGACTCCAGTTTTCAAATCCACCCAGTATAAAGTCCTGGAATTGTCTGCGTAGGAGATTTTCTGGCTATCAGGTGACCAGACAGACGAATCATAAAAGCCAGCCCCAATCATCTTGAACTTCTTCACATCTCCCTTTCCATCCTGGCTTCGGACATGGAGCTCATACTCTCCAGATTCATCCGAAAAATAGGCGATAGATTTTCCGTCTGGTGACCAGACTGCCGACCGTTCATGGGAGCTGGTTGAATTTGTCAGGTTTCGAGGGTCTCCTTTTTCTGCTGGTACGGTCACAATCTCTCCCCGGAATTCAAATACTACCCTTGCTCCAGAAGGAGAAATAGAGGCGTTGCGGATATAGCGAGCCCCCTTGACGTAGCGCTCGCGGAGTTCGAGAAGATCAGCTGCCACACCTATGGTTAACTTTGTGCTTTGGGCTTTTTCAGGATCGTAAATATGGAGATAACCACCCTGCTCGTAGATGATCTTCCCTGCGCCGGCAGAAGCATTGAGAACAGGAAAATCTGCATGTTGGGTTAGCTGCTTGATTTCCTTTGTCTTTAGGTCATAGGAAAAAAGATTGAATTCTCTGTTTCGGTCTGATCGAAAATAGATTTTGTCTCCAATCCACATCGGACCAGCATCATTCGATCGGCCTTCAGGCTGAGGAATTTTTTCGACTGAGTGATCGCTGAATTTGTAAATCCAGATTACAGAAACCGTTCCACCACGGTAATGCTTCCACTGAGTAAAGGCATCATAGAGGGGATTATAGGCTATCCTTGTTCCATCAGGCGAGTAAGTGGCCCTGAAAGCATTGGGAATCTTGAGTGCTTCTGGATATCCGCCTTTGATAGGCACAGTGAAAAGCTGAGTATAGCGGTTGGTGAATGTGGCCCGGGGAGATGTAAAGAGCACTGCTTGTCCATCAGGTGTGAATCTCTGGACAATATCAGGGCCAGGGTGCCAGGTAAGCCGCTTGGGAATTCCTCCCTCGACGGGAACCAGATAAACATCAATGTTGCCTTCGTACTGGGCGCTAAAGGCAATGAGACTGCCATCTTGGGAAAAGAAAGGGTTGGATTCGACCCCGATATCTGTGGTCAGACGCCGAACTCCTTTTCCGTTGATGTCAGCCACCCAGAGGTCGCCAGCATAGACAAAGGCAATGCGTGAGCTGCTAATGGCAGGCTGGCTGAGGAGCATTGTGTCGTTAATGTCGATAGCAGAAACAAAACTTGCAGGCAAGATAAAGGCTAATAGAAATAAAAAAACCCTCGGACTTTTCATTAATACCTCCTTCTGGCTTCTGGGGACGTTCCCCAAGGTGCCACCCTATTATACTCCTGTTGGGGACGTTCCCCAAGGTGCCACCCTATCCAATTTTAATGGATTCCTCTCAATATACCGGGCACACTCTAAGAGATAGCTGTCTTTATCAATAAAACTACTTTTGTAACGATTCTGGAAGACAAATCCAGCTGAACAGTACTTTTTACGATAATAATGAGCGTAGACTTGAAGAATTCCTTGCATGAATTTGGGCAAGTCTTTTGCTTTTTGAGCCTGGACAAGCAAATGGATATGATTAGGCATAAAAGCGCCCTCCTTTCTATTTTAATAGACGCACGAGGAAGGAAAGTTTTGCAGTGATTTAAACTTTTGAGGTAAGTATTAACGATAAAGTATTGGAGCTTAAGAGAAAAAGGGTGGCACCTCAGGGAACGTCCCCATATTTTGCGGCAGCATAATAGATGGAATTAAAAAGAAACTTGAAGGTTCCATGGGCCTGCCCTCTAAATTGCGGTGGAAAACCGATGAGAATGATCTTTCCTTTTCCATAAGGCATATCGACAAGAGCGCTTCTGTTATGGAGGTACTCCTCTCCATTGAGCCAGCCACTCAGCAATGGATTTTGAAGAGGATAAGTGACAACGCTTTTTCCTTCTCTCTGAGCAAAAACGGGGCTTCCCCTAAAGAATACTGCTCCTTCCCTTTCATAGCCATAGGCAATGGGATGATTCGTATCGATCAAAACTCTGAGGATTGAGCCAGGAACATAGAAGTTTTTCCTGTCAACTTTTTCTACGCTATTTTCCACAGCCAAGTAAAACTGGTTTATAGGGAAAGATGCGGCTCCATTCAAAGTAATAATAGAACCTCCTTGCTCGATAAATTCTTTTATATTTTTTACACCCACCTCCCCTATCCCTCCAGAATATTCAGGAGGAACGAGTTTCTCAGATATTCCGTTGATAATGGCCTCTTCTCGCATATCGGGAAAGAGAATAACATCAAATTGCTGATTGAGATTTCCCGCTCGGATTTCTTTATCATAAATGCTTGCATAGGGAATCTCATACTGCTCAAGAACCCACCTTGTCCACCCTTCATCTATGGGAGCAGTCCAGCTTTTGTAGACCCCAAGTCTAACCTGTTTTAATTCATAGCCCTTTAACTGCGGCTTTTTCTTCAAACCTTCAAAATGAACATGCAAATCTTTTACGATCTGCCTCAAATCTTCAATCAATCCATCTTTCAACTCGACAATCATCGTCCCTGGAGGATAGACTTTCCCCTCTGCATCAAAATTTTCTGCGCCCCAGAAGATTTTATGTCCTTTCTTAATCAACCTATTCAAAGCGACAGTATCGTCATTGGTCGTGTTTCCCCAAACAAAGCCAAAAGCGCTGTCCACAAATTCAATTTTTCCTTCTGGCTTATCTATTTTCTCCAAAAGCGTAGCCTTAGCTTTAAAAGGCGAATCGATCCTGACAACTTCAACTCCCATGAGAAGAGGCAGGGTATGAGCTACCACATCATAAGGAGTCTTGAGGGGAGCGTCCGGGTATTCTCTTATTTCTGGATACGCTTGCTCTTCAAGAAGAGCTTTTGCATACGCTCCGTAGGGCTGGACCATGTAGATGATGTATGTCCCTTGAGGATAGCTACCACCATCTGCAGTGAAGTCTTCTTCAGCCTTATGAATTTCAACCCCGCCCATCTGAAGGGCATTCAGCATCTTTATGGCTCCCGAAAGGTCTTTTTGATTCTGCGGGATGAGGAAAGAAAAAGGAGGTTCTTTGCGGCTGACAGCTTTTTTGTGAATGATATAAAAATTCCTGAGCCAGTCTTCTCTTAATTTTGCGGCATTCGAAAGCACAGCCATTGCTGCTGAATAATCATATTCCACGATATCTCTTAAAGTCCATTTTCCACCTTTCCAGGGCATTGGCATCTTAACAGATGGTTTAATCACATCTTTATCCAACTCCTCGAACTTGATTTCCAAAGGAGTGGCCAATTTCGCACTGGCAACTTCAGTCAAAATCCTTATTCCTCCATGATAATGATGATAGGCTCTTCCCGGAGTCCAGGCATCGTAGCCACTGCTGTGAATGACTCCGGCTTTTCCTTCTGCCGTCATTTCTGTGGCCATAAAAGTGCCCATCATGGCCACTTCCTGTTGGAGGATGGGATCGATGTTTGGTTCAAAAGGATCAACATAAGGCGGCACAAATATCCTTGCCTCATTGTTCCCCATCTGGTGCATATCCAGAATCACCTGAGGATGCCAGACATTGTGAATTTTGGAAATCGTAAGCTTTGATTCCTGCTGGGTGAACATATACCAATCTCGGTTGTTATCATGGCCAACATATTTATGATAAAGCCAGGGCATCATCCCCCCTTCATACTTGGTCCCCAGGTTCTTCCTGTACCAGTCAACGACCATCTGAACTCCATCCGGATTATGCATCGGAACGAGGAGCAAAATCACATTTTCAAGGATTTCCTTTGTCTTTTTGTCTTCCCTTGTGCAAAGGTCATAAGCAAGCTCCATGGACATTTGCGAAGCTCCGATCTCTGAGGCATGGATAGAACAATTGATCATCACCACAGCTTTGCCATCTGAAATAATCTTCTCTGCTTCATCGTCTCTTGTTTTTCGAGGATCAGCCAACTGCTGCTGATACTTGCGATATTTTTCAAGTTTCGATTGATTTTCGGGAGAGGTGATGATGGCAACGATGAATGGATTGCCCATTGTCGTTTTTCCCACTTCGGTCACTTTTATTCTCTCGCTTGCTTCATCCAGCTTTAGAAAATAGTCAACAATCTGCTTCATATCTGCAAGCTTTCGATCCTCTCCGACTCTAAATCCCAAGACATCTTCAGGCTTGGGAATTTTTGCCAAACCAAGATGAGTTAAAAAAAGGAATGCCAGGATTAACCCAGTTAGCCTTTTTGCTATCATTCTTACCTCCTTATGGGGACGTTCCCCACGGTACCACCCTACAAGGCATAAAACATCAATTCTTAAAAGATTTGCCTAGCCTCCCATTTTTTTATAGGATATGATGCAAGAAAAGAATTGTGTGTTGTAACAGCTACATGAGATAAACTATGGAGAAAAATTTCGGCCAAGATTTTTATGAAATTCAAAGCCGACAATGGAAAAAAAGTCTTTTCCTATTCTCCATTCTGATCGTCTTTTATTTTTTTGCCATTGGCTTAATTTCTATCGCCTTTTTGATGAGCTTTGGCCTATTTTTAGGCAAATCGCTCGTTCCTTCTGGCAAATTTTTAATAAAACTTCTTCTGGCTGATTGTGCTATTTCCATCATCATCGCCTATTTTCATTTCTACGATGCCCGGAAGTTTGGCGCAAAGTTTATCCTCAAAAGACTCCAGGCTCAGCCGCCTGACCCCTCTGACCGCTACCATAAGCAATTCGCAGACACTGTGGATGAAATCAGAATCGCAAGCGGACTGCCAAAAGTCAATGCTTATGTTCTCCCCTCCTTCGCCATTAACTCCATGGCCCTTGTTGAGGCTGACAAAACTCCTGCTGTCGTGGTTACTGAGGGTCTACTTTCAGATTGCACAAGAGATGAACTCCAGGCTGTTGCAGCTCACGAACTGGCTCACATCACTCGAGGAGATGCTTTTTACATCACTTTAGTCTGCTCCCTCGCCAACTTTTTCGAACGACTCAGACAGGCGCTTGAGCCCGAGGACTATCAACAGGAAGGAGTGAGTCAAAATGATAGAAGCGGAGCTGGTTCTGTATTTCTCTATCTTGCCGTTACAGCTTCAGCTATTGTCATGCATCTTCTGAGCACCCTTATAAGCAGGGAAAGAGAAATACTGGCTGATGCGGCAGGAGTAGAATTGTGCCGGAATCCGCTGGCGCTTGCCCGTGTCCTCTATAAAGCACATCTAAAAAATTCTTTTGTGGGAGATTTCAATCTCACTTACAGTCCGCTTTTTATCGTTGCTCCTGAATCAAAGAGTGAATCTGAAGGGCCTTTAAGCAACCTCTTTAACTCTCATCCTCCCCTCATGAAGCGAATTAAACTCCTAGCGCAAATGGCAAAGACAACTCCTGCAGAAGTAATCGAGCAGGTTTGGGAGACACAAAAAAATCGGGAGAAGGCTAAAGGCGTTTTATTATCCTTTGAAGAAATGAAAACTGCTCAAGGCTTATCTGTTTCTGAACAGGCTCCTGAGACTGAGACAGAGAAAATTCGCCAAGAAAACAACAAGGTCTGGCTCATCCGAGATTCCAAAGGAAACTGGCAAGGCCCATTTGCGCTTCAAGAACTCCTCTCCCTCTCCTTTTTCACCTCGATGATAAGAATTAAGAATTTGCAGGAAGGGGTTGAAGCGCCGGCCAGAGAATTTTCCCAGATTCGTAATGCTCTCTATAGATTAGGCCAGAAAAAGCCGATAAGTGTAGCCAAACAGAATCATTGTCCCCGCTGCAATCTGCCCCTCGCTGATGGCTTTTACGAAGGTGTGCCTGTGAAGAGCTGCAATCGGTGTTTAGGAAAACTTGTCGATTCTGCGCTAATAGAACGCATTCTGACTCGAAAAGAAGTCACATTTTCTGAAGATTTATTGAAAAAAGCTCGGCAGTTCAAACAGCGATTTTTGTTTAACCCAATCAAAACACAAAAAATAAGTTCAAAAGCAAAAGAATCATCAAGCCTTTTCTGTCCAAGCTGTGGTTACAGGATGGTTCCAAGACCCTATAACTATCAATACTTTGTTCCTGTCGATAAATGCCTTTCGTGTTACAAAATATGGTTCGATGCGGATGAACTAGAAATCCTCCAAATTCTTATCGAAAAACGGGAATAATAAGAAAGGCATTCCCCTTAGCATTTAATGCTGAATTTATGTTATTAAAGGGTGGTACTTTGGGGAACGTCCCTATCTATTTTTAGATTTTGAACTGGCCTGTATCTATCCATTCTTTCTTCAAAACTGACCAGAAGTCCTCAGCAAGTCCTTTCAAGAGATATTCATAAGGCAGCCATCCATAGCCATCCTCTCCCCATGCTTTTCCCCAGGAATTTCTGATGAGGAGCGCACCGATTGTTTCTTCCTTGCTGGATTTATTGTTGATTTTCATCTTGTCATCATAGCCAACAACCATAACAGCATGGCCGCCCTCTATCTTTTCTTTGGGTGATGGAAAGGGAATCCTTCCTGTGTCTTCTGCCTGTTCAATCGAGTCATAAACGGTAAATCCGAACATCGCTGGATGGCCTCCGGCAAGATATGTCTTCACTCTTTCCAAGATGGCATTTGCGGATACACCAGGGGGATCGTGTCTGTAGTATTTCAGAGTTTTATAGTTCTGGGCAAAGGCATAACAAAAAGCAGCAGGTTCTCTATCAAATTCACTCTCCTCATCTGTGTAGGGCCAATAATCCTCAGGCGGTGTGCCAAAGAGCACCATTGCACCCATCGTTGTTCTCAGGTATGCTCCTGTATCACCTTTCATCTTCATCAGGTTGCGAGTGACCTTGTAGAGAAAAAGCCTTGAAGCGTCAATGTGTCTTCCAAAGGCTTTCCTCTCATAATATTCAATGATTCCAACCCCAGCGTGGGCTGTGCAAGAGCCAAGCATTTTCTGATCCTCGACAGGTGAACACCACTCTCTGAAATCAACAGATGCTGGAAGGCCTTCTCCCCTTCGCAATCTTTTCTGCTTTGACTTCACAAGCAAGCCTGAGGGCTTTAGAATTTCGCTGACTTCTTCCGTCTCTTCTGTATAATCCCTGAAATCAGGATAATCTGGGATCCAACCCATTGCATATTTTCTATTTTCTTTATTCATGATCACCTCTTTTCCCTCCTTCTTTTTCAGATTAAAAATTTATAACAAAAAGACTTTTTTAGCAACGTAATAAAGCAAGACCTGACCCCACTTGATATTTGAAGAGTAAATTTATATTATAGAGAAGCTATGGGTGAGCGGGGTAAAAGCATAAAATTATCAAAAAGAATCCCCAAAAGAATCGTCATCTTCCTGGTCATCTTTATTATCTTTCCCTTATTTCCCAAAAAAACAAATTTTCACTTACAAAATCCAGGTTATATTTTTGCTCAGGTGAAGGAGCAGGACGACCCTTTTTATGTCAAACTTCTTGAGGACGGGAAATATTTTTATGAGAGCGGCAATTATCCCGAAGCTATTGCGAGTTTTGAGATAGCATTTTTCGGACTCCTCGACAATCCATCAAGGCTGCTCGAATGCTACGTCTATCTCACAGTTTGCTATTACCAAGTAAAAAATGGTGAAAAATCAAAATTCTACTATGACGAGATAAAAAAGCTAAAACTTCAAGAATACATGAAAACTCTCAAGGCCCCAGGAAACTTACTGGAAAAATATTATGAAATCTCCTCCTATTTTTCCCGCTTAGAACCTCAAACGCCGCCCAGCCCTTCCACTTCATCCCAAGCTAGAACAACCTCTTCGACGACAACAACTCCTCCTTCTTCAAAGGGAAGATTAGATGCCGAAATAAAGCAGCTCAAAAGAACGATAAAAAACAATCCCAGAAATAGCGAAGCCTATTTTCAGCTCAGCTAACTGACCCCCAAAATTCGAACCACCCAGAGTGCTAATATTTTCGTGATACAATAGGCATCATCAGAGAGGATTCGGTCCTTCAGAAGGAGGTTCTGATGATGTCTGAAAGACAAGGCAAAAGGT